>Ga0256406_1000557_pt1 | contig 67264 bp, 48 predicted proteins | sample RumenRJG_03DNA_FD_185986 | JGI IMG/M metagenome (GOLD analysis project Ga0256406, IMG submission 185986) | Bovine rumen microbial communities from Lethbridge, Alberta, Canada - RJG_03 | ecosystem: Host-associated > Mammals > Digestive system > Stomach > Rumen | place: Canada: Alberta | collected... | reverse complement strand
GCGGATAGCGTCTTAGGATGCGTCCGCAAATCTACAGAGTTCTAATCGAAAAATTTTCTGAACCTTGTAAGTTATTGAGATTAAACAGTTAAAAAGCTATCGGAGAAATTTTCTCCGGACAGCAGTGGAGAAATTTATACTTTCGTATATTTGAAATATAGTTCTCATTGACTAAATTGCGTCAACAAAATTCAAACATACTATGTTAAAAAAAATTCTTTTAGCGCTTACATGCGCAGCTGCTTTATCAGCAGCGGTTTCAAGTGTAGCTTCTGCTATTGGTGAAGATCCGGGAGGAAGAGCAAGCGTTGTTAATTGCCGATGTGAAAGAGCAATCCATTTCTCTCGTAAGGGATGTTATGCCGATCATTTTGGGGCTATATGTGCAAGCGGCTATAATGTGGATTGCGACCAATATCAAAATAATTGTTCATAATATCTTCAATCCTTTGCAATGAAAGATAAAACTTTTATTGCCGGATGCTTTACTGTGATTGCCATCAGTCTGATAATCACTATTATTAATATATGTCGGAATGATGGCAATCATACACTGTATATTGAGACTCCGGGTCCGAATACTCCAGAACAAGAATTTATTCCTCAGGGAAGCATGGCGAGTACCAAGGCGGAATTCGACAGACAATCTGCTGATTTCGGGACGATACCGAGGGATACACTCATTTCGGAAGAATTTACTTTGACCAATGTGGGTGACAATACTTTGTATGTGCTTGACGTTAACCCTAATTGTCAATGTACCAGCTATGAAGTCAGCTCTAAATATGCGGAACCTGGTGGAAAAATAGTGATTACTCTCAATTTCAGCTCCAGCAACAAGTCGGGATTCCAAGACATTAAGTCCAGCGTAAGACTTAATACGGAAACCGGGATTTACAAGTTGGCGCTAAAAGGAAATGTCAAGATGTAGAGGTCGTCAGATTATGAACAAGTTTATCCCGTTGGCTGTTTTGGCTGCTGTCGCAGCCGCGTGCGCTTCGAAAGGAGGAGGTTCTTACGATTCCTTCTTCGGTGCGCCGGTCAAGAATAAAGTAAATATTAAGGTAGACTCGATTACCTTTGAGAAGATTCCTTTGCCGGAAATTAACACATCGTATAGTGGTTTCAGCGGAATTTTCGGTGAGAAAATATTCTTTACCGATGCGCTGTTCTCTTATCTATACGAATTCGATAAAGATGGACACCTCCTCGGCAGGCATTTGGGCTATGGGCAGTCTTCAGCGGAATTGCCGATAAAAAGTGTAGAGGGCTATGCGGTGTCAGATAATGGACATCATTATTTCATGGGCGCTACAACTGACATATATGAGTTCGATTCTTCTTTCAACAGGGTAAATGCATATATCTTCTTGAATAATAAGAAGGAGAGTTCAAACCGATATGACAATACTGATTTCTATCCATCGGATTATGGTAATATCAACTTAGTGGTAAGAGGCGGAAAAATGTACATGAATGTCGTCTCCGGTGATGATGTGAGCAATATTACAACGAATGATTACTACACTAATGCAAGAATTATTGAATCCAGAAACTCGATTGACGGCACCGATCCTCAATATCTGGGTAGACTGACTCCAGCGTTGAAAGTCATGGGCGCTATGCAGAAAGACAGATTCGTGGTTGACGAAGACGGGAATTTCATAGTATGCTATGAACCGGATTCTCTAATGTACGTCTATGGCAAGAATTTTAAGTTCCGTTATTCTTTCGGACATGCAGGAAAGAGCATGAACACTGATTATGTGACGCTTGTCATGAGCGATAATGTATATGATGATTATCTCAAGGAACACGAGGAGAAGGGATGGTATTCTTCAGTATGCAAGGCTAATGGACTGGTTTTCAGAACTTACGAGACCGGCTCTCCGGCATGCCAGACAAGACTCCAGATTTATGATGGTACAACAGAGATAGCAGATGTCTGCGCTCCCCGGAATTTCAGAGTCCTTGGTTATATTCCTCCATACTATTACTCGACATTTATCCTTGACGAGGACGCAGAGACCATTGAACTTTACAAATTCAGGATTGATTGAAACCATTCGGGAACTTACGATCTTTAATTAGAACGAACTAGAAAACTATGAATGCTATTAATTTGCTTGTTGCAACAGGATTGACGATGTTGGCTGCCGCTTCTGATGGTGATGACCGCCCTTATGAATCATTTTTCGGTAAGGTAGCTCCAACAAACAGAGTTGATTTCAGGCTTAGTAATCTTAACCTCGAAAATATTGACGTCGATTGCTCCGGATTCAATGCTTGGACTGGATTTTCTGCCTTCCATGACGGCGTTATATATTATGCTGGATACAGTCGTAATGGCGGCGGCATCCATGCAATCGACGGGAATAGCGGAAAGGATTGCGGTACGGTAATCCATTATGGAGGGGGCCCTAATGAAATGCGTGGGAGTATTTTTGCCTATTGCATATCCCCAGAAGGGACTCATTACTTTATGGATGGTAATCCGGCGCTTGACGTATTCAGCAGGAACTATAAATTATTGCATCATGCCGAGTGGTATAATTCAAAACATCTTGAGAATCAATCGAGCCGATTTGACAATACAAAGTTTTATATTTATCCGGACGCCCCTGTCCTAAGATACCATGCCGGCAAACTTTACGCAAGTGTAGATGGCGGAGACTTGGTTTCCAATGTTATCACACCTGGCTATTACAAGAAAACCAGGATTATAGAAGAGTTCAAAGCCGATGATTATTCCATACAAAGGTATCTCGGCAGAATGAGCCCTGCTGCGGAATACATGACTGGGATATGGTTGACTTTGTTTGACATAGACCCTTCAGGCAACTTTGTAGTGACATACGAGTGCGACGACATGATATATGTCTATGACAAGGACTTCAATCTCCGCTACTCTTTCGGCCAGCCCGGCAAGGATATGGACAAAAACTACACGCGGCAAAAACTCTCGAAAACAACGTATGACAAGATTCAGGCGGAGAGAAAGATAAAGGGGCACTATACGTATTTGACTTGTGCCGGAGGTTACGTTTTCCGTGGTTATGCGACTGGGAATCCAAAGAATCAGACTAGGCTGCAGATTTACAAGGGCACGACAGAAATAGCCGACATCGAAGTTCCGACCGGTTTTAAGGTCATAGGCTATAAAGCTCCGTATTTCTACAGCGGCCTAATTCTCGACGAGAATAAAGAGACCGCCGTACTTTACCGCTTCAAATTGTAGCGGCATTATGCCTGTATGCAGATGAGATTCCTCAGAGAGATATCATTCGTGGCGGCTTTGCTGCTGCCCCTTGCTGAAGCATCTGCCCAGAAGATGACTCTTGACGAGGCAGTTGCCGTGGCAAGAAGCCAGTCTGTGCCAGCCCTTCAGGCCAGGCAGGAATTCATCTCTGTGTACTGGCAATACCGCTCCTACAAGGCAAGCATGCTGCCTTCGCTCTCGCTCTACGGCGCCCTCATGAATTTCGACAGGTCGCTGACCCTGCTGCAGAGCTATGAAGACGGAAGTTTCCGCTACGCCGACACCTACAGCCTTCAGAACACTATCGGCCTCAGAGCAACGCAGAACATCTCATTTACCGGTGGCAGCCTATCGCTTTACTCCGACCTGAACAGGCTGGACCAATTCGGGAACAACAAGAGTACCATGTGGTACTCCCAGCCGCTTAATCTGAGGTATTATCAGCCCTTGTTCTCCTACAACAAGTACAAGTGGGCCAAGATGATAGAGCCAAAGTCCTACGAAGCCGGCAAAAAGAAGTACCTTGAATCCATGGAATCGGTCTCAAGGTCTGTTGTCAAGGCATATTTCGATCTTATCCTCTCCGAACAGAAGCTGCAGACAGCAAAGACTGATTTCGAGAATACTTCGATGATGGCGGCCCTGGCCAGGAAGAGGATTCCGCTGGGTACCGTCACGAGGGATGAATACCTCCAGCTTGAGCTGAAGATGCTTAACGACAGCCTTGCGGTTAACGAAGGTGAGGTTTCGGTGAGGGAAGCCCAGATGAGCTTAAACTCACTTCTCGGCTATGACGACTCCTATGAAATCGAGGCTGTTCTCGATGAGAATCTCCCTGAAGTATATGTAGATTACGATATGGTCCTTGGCATGGCCATGAACAACTCTTCCTTTGCGCTTGACAACGAAGTCTCGCTGCTGAATGCCGAGTCGGATGTTGCAAAGGCCAAGGCTGAAAGGGGGATTACGATGGAACTGAACGCCAGATTCGGCCTCTCACAGAGCGGTGCCGATTTCAAGGATGCCTACGCAGACCTTCTTGACCAGGAAGTGGTCGGCCTGACCTTTTCTATCCCGATTTTCGATTGGGGCGAGGGACGCGGAAAAGTCCAGAAGGCAAAGGCGGCTCAGGAAGTCGCCAAGGCCAAGGTCGCCCAGGGCGAAAGCGACAGGAGGAGGGTGATCTTCACCGCTGTAGGCCAGTTCAACAACCAAAAACAGAAATGCGAGGTCTCGAAAAGGGCCATGGAAATTGCTTCGGAGCGGTACGGCCTTATGATGGAGAAATTCCGCGGAGGATCCGTTTCCGTTACTGAACTCGTCAATTCCCAGTCCGACAATGACAGCGCAATCCAGAAGCATATTTCAGACCTCGAGGACTTCTGGACACAATATTATTCGCTTCGCCAGTATACCCTGTACGACTTCATAAAGGGCCAAGAACTGGAGATTAACGTAGAGGAGATGACAGAAAAATGAAGAAATCAGCCATCATGATATCTATCCTTGCCATTGCCGTTTCATGCGGCAGGGGGAAGACGACAATGAATTCCGGAGGAGTCGGAACTTCGGAGGATGCGGCGGCCATAGAGGTAACGGCCGACACCCTGAGAACCGGAGATTTCGAGTCGCAAATCGTGACCAATGGCAAGCTGAGGGCCGGGGACAAAGCTTCATTGGCATTTCCTCTCACCGGAAGCCTGGCCGAAGTAAATGTGAGGAACGGCCAGAAAGTAGCCAGGGGACAGATTCTCGCCAGACTTGACAGGCCGGACCTTCAGATTGCGGTAAGATCCGCCGAAGACGCCCTCGCAAAGGCGAGACTGGATTTCTATGATATCATCACCGGGCTCGGCTTTTCACAGTCCGACACAGCCCTGGTCCCGAAAGACTTGTTGTCCATGGCCAGGACGCGGTCCGGCTATTCCGCCGCGGAGGATGCTCTTGCCAGGGCAAAGTACGAAGCCGAAGCGACAATTCTGAGGGCGCCTTTTGACGGAAGGGTGGCTGACATAAAACTTGGACGCTACGATATGGTCTCTACCGCTCCGTTCTGCACCATAGTCGGAGATGGGGCTCTCAGCGTCGATTTCCCGGTGATGGAATCGGAATATGCTTCCCTCAGCAAAGGGATGGGCGTATCCGTCATGCCTTTCTCCGACCGTTCAAAGACTTTCAAAGGCACTGTGACGGACATTAATCCGCTTGTAGGGAAAAACGGGCAGATCAGCGTCAGGGCGAGCATCGGCAACGACGGTACGCTGCTCGACGGAATGAATGTAAAAGTGATTCTCGGGAGAACGGTCTCTGACTGTCTCGCGGTCTCCAAATCGGCCGTGGTCAAGAAAGGGGAAGAGTACATCGTCTTTAAGCTCATCGACGGAAAGGCCTCATGGACGTATGTAACCGTAACTGGTTCCAATTCTGATTCTTACGCTATCGCCGGCAACGACGAAAAGGGCAGCACAATAAGTTCCGGCGATGTAGTCATTACATCCGGAACTGTCAGCCTGGCTGACGGAGTGCCGGTAAAAATCGTGGAGTGATGTTGCTCAGGAGCCTGATAGAGAGACCTGTAGCCGTGACGATGATGGTTTTCGTGACCATTGTCCTCGGCTTGGTATCCGTAGGCCTTCTTCCGGTTTCTCTCATTCCTGATGTAGATATCCCGTACATCACGGTGAAGGTCTCGGCTCCCGGCATGTCCGCAAGGGAAATTGATGCAAGTGCTTCAAAACCGCTGATTCAGGCCCTGATGGGAACAGATAATCTCGAGAACCTGACATGCGAGTCTTCTGACGGCGGCGCCGTAATAAAGCTGTCTTTCGAGCAGGGTTCGGATATAGGCCTCGCCTTCATTGAAGTCAACGAAAAGGTTGACCAGACCATGCCTGCGCTTGGCGGGATTCCTCGCCCTAAGGTAATCAAGGCAAGCGCCACGGACATCCCTGCATTCTACGTGAACATCTCGCCGAAGGATTCCTCATCCTTTGCCATGGCCAGCGATTTTGCCGAAAATTTCGCGGCAATGAGGCTGGAACAGCTTCCGGAAGTCGCCATGGTCGATGTCAGCGGTACCGTGGAAGAAGAAATCTCCGTTGTCCCGGACCTCGGGAAACTTGCAGAGGCTGGGATCTCGCTCAGCGATTTCCAGCATGCCATCACTTCCGCCGACCTGGAACTCTCCAACCTCACCATCCGCGACAACCACTACCGCTACAGCGTGCGTTTCTCCTCTGTCCTGCAAGGCCCTGAAGATATTGCCGGTATCTGGATCAAATCTGGCGAAAGGCTCCTGACTATAGGGGACCTCGCAAGCGTTTCGGTCCGCCAGTCCGACAGGGAGGGACTTGTCCGGTCTGATGGCCGCGAAGCTGTCACCATGGCTGTGATCAAGCAATCCGATGCCAAGATGTCCAGTCTCAGAAAATCAGCTTCGGCTCTTGTGGAGAGCATGCGGGAGGCAAACCCTACACTGACCTTCACGGTTACAAGAGACCAGACAGAACTGCTCCGCTACTCAATCAGCAATTTGGGGTGGAGCATACTTTTGGCCGTGCTGCTTGCCGGAGCGGTGATTTTCGTATTCATGAGAGAAGCGAGAACCTCGGCCCTTGTCGTACTGACAATACCCTTGTCCTTGATTTTCTCGATGCTTTGGTTCTATGCCATAGGCTTGAGCATCAACATAATATCCCTTTCAGGGCTCCTGCTCGGAGTCGGCATGATGACCGACAACTCCATCGTTCTCGTCGACAATATAGCCGCGAGGTGGAGGCGGGGCGAGGACTTGAAAGATGCCGTTCTCCTCGGGACTTCCGAAGTTACGGGGCCGATGCTGAGTTCTGTTCTCACGACCTGCGCCGTCTTCTTGCCGCTTATTTTCCTCAGCGGAATCGCCGGAGCCATGTTCTACGACCAGGCCATGTCCGTTACTATAGTTCTTCTGACTTCTTATCTTGTCACCATCACTGTCATCCCGGTCTATTACTACAACTGGTACAAGAATACGGCTGCTGATTACAAGGCGATACCTTCGTACGAAATGAAGGTGGACAAGTGGGACGGCGGTGTCATGGGGTGGTTCCTGAATCATGACCGGATCGCCTGGCTTGCCATAGCAGTTTCTGCTGTCGGGATGGTTCTTTGCTTCGTCCTCATGCCGAAATCCAAGCTTCCTGAAATGACGCGCCATGAGTCCGTGGCGACGATTGACTGGAACGAACCTGTTTCCGTGGAAGAGAATGAGAGAAGAACTGCCGAAATTGAAAATGCCGTCTCGGGTGAAGCCGTCCAGATTACGTCTCTGGTCGGCATGCAGCAGTTCGTCCTCAGCCATAGCGGGTCCTTGCGGCCTTCTGAATCCTCGGTCTATTTTGACTGCGGAACCCAGGAAAAGACGGATTCCGCAATCGACGCCGTACGGAAACTGATTGCAGTAAAATACCCTTCGGCTGACCTGACCTTCTCTAATGCCATGAATATCTTCGACATGGTTTTCGGAGAGACCCAGGCGCAGGTAGAGGCGAGGCTTCGTCCTCTTTCTTCCTCAGGCATTGAGCTGGGAGCAGTAAGGGAGGCGGTCAAGGAACTCAGAAAGGATGTCCCTTGGACTGGCTTCGCGGATCCCCGGGTCCGGAGCGAAATCACTCTTTCCGTGAGACCTGACATGATGGCGCTCTACGGGGTAGGTTTCGACGACCTCGCCACCGTGCTCAGCAGCTGTCTGGACCAGAACAAGATAATGACTGTCTCGGCAGGAGGCAAAATGCTCCCGGTAATCTTGGGGACAGGGGAGGGCGCTCCTCTGGACGAGGCCGCTGTTGAAAAAGACGGAGCAAAGATTCCTCTTTCCCAATTCATGGACGAGGGCTACTCTGAGGATCTCAGAACCTTCTATTCCGCTCCGGAGGGGGCTTTTTACCCGCTCTCCATAGATGTCCCGGCCAAGGATGCAGAAAGAACCGTTTCTGCCGTGGGCTCAGCTGTCAGAAAGAACGGCGATTTCGACGTCTCCTTCGTCGGAGCCTGGTTCTCCAACAAGAAGATGGCCCTCAGGCTTTCCCTCATTCTCCTTGTCGCGGTGATTCTTCTCTATCTCATACTGGCCTCTCAGTTCGAATCGCTCGGCCAGCCTTTGATCATCCTGTCCGAAATAGTCATCGACGTCTTCGTATCCCTGTTCGTGCTCTGGGTCCTCGGAGTGACAATCAATCTTATGTCGATGATCGGCCTCGTTGTCATCACGGGCATCGTCATCAACGACTCCATCCTGAAGATAGACACCATCAACCGCCTGCGTCGTTCAGGAACCGGTCTGAGAGAAGCCGTGATGACTGCAAGCTCGAGACGCTTCAAAGCCATAGTCATGACTTCTCTGACAACTATTCTTGCCGTCGTTCCTTTCCTGTGGAGAGGCAGCATGGGGGCTGATCTTCAGTATCCGATGACCCTCACCATTGTGGCCGGAATGATAATAGGCACTTTAGTCAGTCTCTTCGTCGTTCCTGCCCTTTACTATTCTGTCTATGGAGGAAGAAAGGCGGAATAGGGGTTTGTCACCTTTCTCGACTCTGCTGATCATGGCTGCTCTGTCCGTGGTCGGGGCAGTGTCCATTTCGCTTCTTGACGTGCAGTATCTTCCTGAGAATCAAGGGCATGAGATAACCGTCTCCTATAACTTCCCGGGAGCCTCTCCCGAGGTTGTCGAGAGAACGGTCACTGCCAAGGTGGAAGGACTCGTGGCTTCTGTCGGGAGATGCTCCGGAGTGGAATCTGTCTCCAGCCCGGGAAAGGGCTATGTCAAAGGGACTTTCCGCCGCGGAACCGACATTGACAATGCAAGGCTGGAAATTTCGTCTTCTGTCCGGAATATCTGGGACGAAATGCCCAAAGGCGTGGACTATCCTTCCGTGACCATATCTTCGTCAAACAAGGAAAAGGGCGCCATGTCCTATGTCTTCAGCGGGGCCATGCCCCCTGCCTATATTGATTCTCTTGTCCGAGAGAAGGTTATTTCTCATGTTTCGGCTGTGAGCGGAGTGGCGAATGTGAGCATTTCAGGTGCGCCTCTGCGTCAATGGACCGTAACTTTCGATAAGGCCAAAGCGGAGGCCCTGGAAATCAGTCCTGATGATATCTCGGCGGCAATACGTAACCATTTCACCCCTAAGGAGATAGGCAACGTCACCAAGGGAACGAGCTCCATCAGTCTTGTACTCAGAGAAAACGGTGATTTCGAAAATGTCGCCGTGGCGAGCCCGACGGGTAAAGTAGTCATGCTTGGGGACATAGCGACGTGGAACTTCGAAGAATCAGAACCTTTGTCCTACCACAGGGTCAACGGTCTTAATGCCGTTACCATGACCGTGACCCCGGCCAGTGGTTCCAACTTGCTCAAGACCGCCGCGGCCGTCAGGAAGACTATCTCAGTCATTAAAGAAGGGCTTCCTTTCAACGTGTCCCTGGTCTATGACCCGTCTATCTATATAAAGAGAGAACTTGTAAAGAACATCTGGAGGACGATCATGTGCATTGCCATCCTTCTCCTGTTCACGCTGGCAGTCTCCAAGTCTTTCAGACACTTGTTGATCATCACCATAACTTTGACGGTCAACATATTGATCGCCTTGGCGATATATGCCTTCTCCGGTATTCCGATCCACATCTATTCTATCGCCGGAATTGCCGTGTCGCTCGGCATAATCATCGACACGTCCATCGTGATGATAGATCACTACACGAGATGGCGCAACCGTAAATGCTTCCCTTCCCTTCTGGCGGCTGTAGGCACGACCGCGGGCGCACTGGCGATGACTCTCCTTCTTCCGGAGAAGCAGAGGGCGGACCTCTCTGATTTCGTGCTGGTCGTGGTCATAAACCTTGTCATCTCGCTCTTCGTTTCGTATTTATTTATCCCGGCTCTTCTCCACTATTTTCCGACCGGCAGCATGACTGGAAAGCCTTCGGAGAAGAAGCTTGCGAGAGCAAGGAGATGGAATGCCTTGTACGGAAGATACATCAAATGGGGGAGCCGGCACAGGCTTGCTTTTTTCCTTGTCGGCCTTGCCGCTTTCGGCATCCCTCTCTGTGCCGTCCCGCAGTATGTTGATCTTGTAGACAGGAACGACCTGAATTTCTTCGAAAAGGCAGAGCTCAAGTTTGCTTCATGGGAGCCATACAGCCGTTCCCGTAATTTCATTGACAGAGTCCTCGGAACCTCATTCGCCTTGTTCTACAGGAACATCCAGGATGATTCCGGCAGACGCTCCCAGCGCGACAGCCGCACCCTCTACCTTCGATCTTCACTTGAACAGGGTAACACCGTCGCCCAACTTTCAGAGACTGTTTCCAAGATGGAGTCCTATCTCAACAGTTTCGAAGGGATAGCCGTCTACACCACGGACATCGCATCGTATGACAATGCATTCATTGAAGTTCAGTTCAAACCAGAATATTGCGGCGGTACATATCCTCTGGATGTCAAGAAGATGGTCAGCGCCAAGGCCATGGAATACGGAGGCGAACAATGGACCGTTTCCGGAATCGACGACAGCTTCATCACAACCGGACACGGCTCATCGGCAAGGTTTCAACGAATAGGTATTAGAGGCTATAATTACGCCAGGCTCCTCTCTTACGCCGAGACCTTGGCGGACTATATCTCCAGGGACAAGCATGTGAGCGATGCTGAGGTTACAGGTTCTGAAGATCCGGGGACGGAAGTTTCAATGAGCTATGACTTTCAGGCGCTGGCCGACAAGGGAGTCTCCGCCAAAGGTTATTACAATTCAATAAAATCTCTGGTCAATCCCTCCGGCATAGGCTATCTCCCTGTCGGTTCCAGGACCTTTCCGGTCTATCTGAAATCTTCGGAATCAGATACATACGATTTGTGGGCCATGGAAAACTCTCCGGTGCTTGCGGATTCGGCCTACCTCCTGCTTTCTTCGGCAGGTTCCCTGGAACTCGGCAACACCGAGATGCAGATAGAGAAGAAAAACCAGAATTTCACACTCTGGACTGCCTTCAACTATTCAGGAAGTCAGTCAAAGGCGGAGTCTTTTACGAATTCGGCTATCAATTATGCCAATTCCAATCTTCTTCCGGCAGGCTACAAGGCCGGGCAGATCAAGTACGGAAACTGGGTAGAGGAGACTCACAGGAGCCTGGCATGGCTGGTGTTTTTGATACTTGCCCTCATGTACATCATGCTTGCCATTGCCTTCGAGTCCTTCCGCCTTCCCCTCTCGGTCATGTTTACCGTCATCCTTTCTTTCGTCGGCATCTTTCTGGTCTTCGGCCTCGGCCATTTTTCTTTTGATCAGGGAGGACTGGCCTCTTTCGTCATGCTGAGCGGGCTTGCTGTCAATGCGGGCATCTACATCGTGACTACCTGGCGGGAAATTTCCTGCGGAAGTTTCTCGGCTAGATCTTATGTACGGGCCTTCAGCCGGAAAATCATTCCGATAATGCTTACGGTCACCTCGACCATCCTGGGCCTCATCCCCTTCCTTTTCGACGGACCTTCCGAACCTTTCTGGTTCTCGTTCGCTGTCGGTACCATCGCCGGAATGGCCGTCTCCGCCTTTACCTTTGTTTTCGTCCTGCCGGTTTTCGCCCTGAGACGCCGCTCCCGCTGAGACTAAGTAACTTTCCGCCTTCCGTTTTCGGGAAGGAGCCATAATCTTGCCGATAAATTTGTTATCTTTGCGTTAAGCGGGTCATAAAAGCCCGCTTGACCATATTTATGCCAACTGTTGAAGAACTTCAGAAAATCGCATCTCAGGTAAGGCGTGACATAGTCAGGATGGTCACGAAGGCCCAGTCGGGCCATCCGGGCGGGTCGATGAGCAGCGCCGACTTCCTCACCGCCCTCTTTTTCGGAGTCATGAAATGTGACCCGAAGGCCTGGACCAGGGACGGCAAGGGTCAGGATGTCTTCATCCTCTCCGCCGGCCATCTCACCCCGGTCTACTATTCGCTTCTCGCCAGGGCCGGTTATTTCCCTGTATCCGAGCTCGCCACCTTCCGCCAGTACGGAAGCCGTCTCCAGGGTCATCCTTCGGTAGAGAAGGGGCTCCCGGGCATAACCCAGGCTTCAGGTTCCCTCGGACAGGGTCTCTCCGCCGCCCTTGGGCTTGCTCTTGGCAAGAAGCTTGACAAAGATGACTCTACCGTCTACGTTATGTGCGGCGACGGTGAGAGTGAGGAAGGCCAGATCTGGGAGGCCGGAATGTTCGCAGCCCACCACAAGATTGACAACCTCATAGCCATGACGGACTGGAACGGCCAGCAGATCGACGGTCCCGTAGCCTCGGTTGGAGGGGAAGAGAATCTGGAAGCCAAGTGGACTGCCTTCGGCTGGGAAGTGATAGTCGCAGACGGCCACGACATGGATGCTATCCTCAAGGCTTTCGAACTCGCCAAGGCCGCCGAAGGCCAGGGCAAGCCTGTGATGATCCTCTTCAAGACTGACATGGGCCATGGAGTGGATTTCATGGCGGGCACCTGCAAGTGGCACGGGAAGGCCCCTTCGGAGGAGCAGTGTGAAGAGGCTCTCAAGCAGCTTCCCGAGACGCTCGGAGATTTTTAACCCCTAATCTGAATCAATCATGAAAGAATATATCGATACAGGCAAGAAAGACACCAGAAGCGGTTTCGGCGCCGGACTTTACGAGGCCGGAAAGAAGGATCCCCGCGTCGTGGCCCTCACCGCGGACCTCAAGGGCTCCCTCAAGATGGATGCTTTCGCCGAAGAGTTCCCTGAGCGCTTCTTCGAATGCGGCATCGCCGAAGCCAACATGGTAGGCGTCGCCGCCGGCATGGCCATAACCGGCAAGGTGCCGTTCGTAGGCTCCTTCGCTGAATTCGTCACGGGGCGTGTCTATGACCAGATCCGCCAGGAGGTCGCATACGGGGAAACCAATGTGAAAATCGCCGCCTCCCACGCGGGAATCACCCTCGGCGAGGACGGCGCGACCCATCAGACCATGGAGGACATCGCCCTGATGAGGGCTCTTCCGGGCATGGTCGTCATCAATCCTTGCGACTACAACCAGACCAAGGCCGCCACTATAGCCGCGGCCAAGTATGTAGGCCCGGTATATCTGCGCTTCGGCCGTCCGTCTGTCCCTAACTTCACTCCGGCCGACCAGGACTTCGAAATCGGCAAGGCCATCGTGATGGAAGAGGGCAAGGACGTGAGCGTCTTCGCCACCGGACACCTCGTCTGGGAAGCCATCCAGGCCGCCAGGCTCCTCGAGGGCGAGGGCGTCGCCGCCGAGGTTATCGACATCGCGACCATCAAGCCTCTTGACGAGAAGGCTGTCATAGCTTCCGTCATGAAGACAAGGGCCGTGGTCGTGGCCGAAGAGCACAACGCCTTCGGCGGACTCGGCGAGGCTGTAGCCGGCGTTCTCGCCAAGGCCTTCCCGGCTCCGGTAGAGTTCGTGAACGGAGGAGACAAGTTCGGCCAGTCCGGAAAGCCGGCCCAGCTTATGTCCGTCTACGGGCTTGACGCCGCCCACATCGCGGAAGCCGCGAAGAGGGCTTTGGCCCGTAAATAAGCCCGCCCTTGACGGACCAGGAAATATTCCGACTTTGGGATGAAGGCCTCCACGAGGAGGCCTTCCGTATGATTGTTAAGCAATTCTCGGAGAAGACCTACTGGATAATCCGCCGTATGGTCGCCTGCCATGAGGATGCCGATGACCTGGTCCAGGAAACTTTCGTCCGAGTCTGGGAAGCTTTGCCTACCTTCAGGAAGGATTCCAGCCTCTCTACGTGGATATGGAGGATCGCCTCCAATCTCAGCCTCTCTTTCGTGCGTAAGCAGAAGGTCCGCGCCGCCCTTCAGTTCCAGAGCCTCGACGCGGCCATGGAGAGAAAGATAGAAGATGACCCTTATTTCAATGGAAACGAGGCCGAACGTGTCCTTTCCAAGGCTGTCACCCGCCTCCCTGGGAGGCAGCGTCAGGTTTTCTGCCTGAGGTATTTCGAGGATCTTCCATATGAGCAAATTTCTGAAATAACCGGTTCTTCTGTGAGTGCTCTTAAGGCTTCATACCACTTTGCCTATGAAAAGGTGAAGGCTGAACTTGAGAAATTATTTTAACCTTTCATCATTTTTTGCGTCTAATCGTTTGTCATGGCAAGAGAAAAGGACATATTATCTGAGGAAAAAAATTTCTTGAAGGAGAATCCGGGCTCTCTTCCGGAAGGCTATTTTGCCTCTCTGAAGAGCCGCCTTTCCAAGATTCCTGAGAAAGATCAGGAAGACCAGGCCCCTGCAGGCATAAGAAGTTTTGCTCCGTATGCCGCTTTGGTGGCCTCGTTTGTGGCGATTTTCTTCTTCGGTACCCTGATTCTGCGCAATACCGCCGGGACACCTCCAGAGTCCGGACATGCCGAGACTGCCATGACTGATACAGCCGTAGCCGTCCGTTCCCACGAAGAGCCTTCCTACGATGAAGCCTCGGATGAGGAGGCGATAGAATATTACCTCATCGCAAACGGTACCTCGGCAGAGCTTTTGGCATATTCTGCATATGAACAAGGTTATTAGGATTATTTCGCTTGTGATGGCCACCCTCTCCATGTCAATGCCGCTTTCTTTTGCGCAGGGACATCCTTCTTCAAATAAAGATGGCTGGCAGAAGAAAATGATGGTCGAACGCATCGGCTTCATCACCGCTGAGGTCGGCTTGACAAGCGATGAGGCGGAAGTTTTCTGGCCCATATACAACAAGTATCAGGATGAGCGGATGGATTCTTTCAGAAAGACCATGGACTCATATAAGGCCCTGGAGAAGGCCGTGGATGAAAACCGGCCTGCCAAGGAGCTTAATTCGTTGCTCCAGCAATACATAGACTGTGGGAAGGCGACCTATGAGATAGACACGAAGTATCTGCCGATGTTCAGAAACATCTTGTCGGCGGAAAAGGTGGCCAAGGTCTATATGGCCGAAGAAAAGTTCCGCCGGAACCAGATCCAGAAGCTCGGGAGCTTCGGCCCGCGTCCTCATCAGGAAAGAAAATAACGGTGCCCGCCTTCCGGCGAGACACCGTCAAAGCCTCGCTCCAGGCCTCGCCTCAGTCTTTGTCGCCGACCACCCAGACGAGTACGTGATTGTCGAAAGTGGTGTATTGCAGCTCGAACTCCTGCTCGTAGCCGTCCTTGTAGGTGAAGGTGGCTTCGAGGTCGCCCTCGTCCCTCACCCTGAAACGCTCGACCTCAATCTGCTCTGAAAAGTCTACGGCTGAGGCCGACAGCCTCTTGAAGATGGCTTCCTTGGCGCACCAGTATATCGCCAGCTGCTCATTCTTCTTATCCTCATCGAGGTCGTCTATCTCATCTTCCGTCAAGGCCTTCTTCTCCACGACAGAAAAGTCTCTCGAAAGGGACTCGATATCTATCCCGACCTCTTCGTCGGGGTCCGTGATGACCGCTACATAGTCAGTGGTGTGGGTTATGCTTATGTTGGTGGCGTTGTTCTCGATGTAAGGCTTTCCGTTGTCATGGTGGCTGAGATAGACCTTTTCATCGAAAAGTTCGTTCAGCAGGGCGCGAACCGCCAGCCTCTGCTTGCGCATGTTGGCGTTGCTGATGTAGGAAATCTCCTCCATCTCGTCTGTAGGAGTCGACGAAAGTTTGAGAAGCTCATCTTCGGTCTCGGTAATCTTCCATACCGCGATCGTCGCTCCATTATCAAGTTCTTTCTTAAGAAATAGTGCCATAAGTCGTCTTAATCTGTGGTTAGGATTCTATAGATCCGGTCCGTCCGAGATACGACAAACCTGTGCGTGCCGACCAGGCGCACACAAGACACTCGTTCCCGGAATATTCGTCCGCTAAATTTGTAATGATGAGATATGAGTCGGCTAATCGCGACAGCGGATCATCTGTCTGCTGACAACAACCTGCCGAACCTTTGTCGGAGTTGGCTATAGAACTGGGAGGCTCCATATAAAAATCTCTCTTTCTTTTGTTAACCCTGCAAATATAGTCAATTTTTCAATTCATGGAAAATTTTACCGGCATCTGCAAAGTATCAGCCGGAATTACTATAAAGTGTCGGACGAAATTGCTATATTTGCGAAGTGCGGCATTATGGCCGTACTGGTTTGAAACACTCAAATTTTTTAATACTATGGGTTATCTGACAAAAGACAAACTTGTCATCGTCGGCGCAGCCGGAATGATTGGTTCGAACATGGTGCAAACCGCACTCATGCTTAAACTTACACCTAATATTTGCCTTTACGACGTGTTCTCAGCAGAGGGCGTCGCTGAAGAAATGCGCCAGAGCGGATTCGATGATGCCAACATCCTTTCCACTACAGATCCTGCCGTTGCATTCAAGGATGCTAAGTACATCATCTCTTCCGGCGGAGCACCTCGCAAAGAGGGCATGACCCGTGAGGATCTTCTCGCAGGCAACGCCAAGGCAGCTCAGGAACTCGGAGACAATATCAAGAAATATTGCCCTAAGGTCAAATTTGTCGTTGTAATTTTCAACCCTGCTGACGTTACGGGTCTCGTAACCCTCGTCCACAGCGGTCTTAAGCCTAATCAGGTCGCTACGCTCGCGGCCCTCGACTCAACCCGTCTGAAGAGCGCTCTCGCAAAGCACTTCGGAGTCAGCGCTACCGAGGTCAAGAAGGCCTACACCTACGGCGGACATGGCGAGAAGATGGCTGTCTTCGCTTCTCCTACCACCATCGCCGGCGTCAAGCTCGAGGATATCATCGAGAATGGCAAGAAGGTTAACGGCAAGGGCCTCAACGCAAAGCAATGGGCCGAGCTGCAGCAGGATGTAATCCAGGGCGGAGCGAAGATCATCGAACTCCGTCGCCGCAGCTCTTTCCAGAGCCCTGCATATCTCGCGGTCAAGATGATCGAAGGCGCCATGGGTGGCCACGTATTCAACTATCCTTCCGGTGTTTATGTCGACAGCAAGAAGTACAACCATGTAATGATGGCCATGCCTTCCTTCATCGACAAGAACGGTGTCAACCTCAGGCCTCTTAAGGGCACCAAGGCTGAAATCGCCTCCCTCGAAGCAAGCTACGAGCATCTCCAGAACCTCCGCGACCAGGTCATCGGCCTCGGCCAGCTCCCTAAGGTTGAGGACTGGAAGACTGTCAACAAGAATCTCTAAGCCTTACTCTCAGGCTATTTTGCGGCGGACGCAGGTGAGCGCCCGCCGTTTTTAGTTATATTTGCGCCATGATCATTGAGGCAAAGAATATCCATAAGTCCTTCGGGCCGCTGGAGGTCCTGAAAGGCGTTGACATCTCGGTCAACAAGTCGGAAGTCCTTTCCATAATGGGAGCCTCCGGCGCGGGAAAATCAACACTCCTCCAAATTCTCGGGACTCTTTCCACCCCGGATTCGGGCTCCCTGTCTATCGACGGCACCGATGTCCTTTCGCTTGGCGGAAAAGCCCTTTCGGAATTCCGGAACCGGAAAATCGGTTTCGTCTTCCAGTTCCATCATCTTCTGCCTGAATTCACGGCTCTCGAAAACGTGATGATCCCGGCTCTTATAGGTGGAGAGGGTGCGAAAGCCGCCAGAGAAAGGGCCATGGAACTTCTGGACAAGGTGGGCTTGGCTGACCGTGTAGGTCATAAGCCCTCGGAGCTTTCGGGCGGCGAGAGTCAGAGAGTGGCTATTGCGAGGGCGCTGATGAATTCCCCGGCCGTCCTCTTCGCTGACGAGCCGACAGGTAATCTGGACAGCGTCACCAAGGGGGAAATTCATTCTCTTTTCTTCCGCCTTCGTGATGAGCTTGGTCAGAGCATCGTCATCGTGACCCATGATCCTGAGCTTGCTAAGATGTGTGACCGCTGTCTTTTCATGAAAGACGGGCTCATGCTGGGGGAGAAGCCCGGTCTGGGCTCCCTCATGGCTGCCGACGCAGAGCCTGCCGGGCGGACTGAAGCTTGAAGCGGCGATGTCGGTATTCAGGTTCAAACGCTTCGAGGTCGCGAATGAGCAGTCAGCGATGAAAGTCGGTACGGACGGGGTGCTCCTCGGGGCCGCGGCAACCATCCTGCCTTCAGATCGCGCAATCCTGGATGTCGGTACAGGGACTGGAGTCATCGCCTTGATGGCGGCCCAGAGACTCGGCACCCCTTCGTATCCAAGCTCCGGCTCCTCTCAGCCCTGGACTCCTGATTTCCAGATACTCGGACTTGATATCGATGGCCCTTCTGCGAGAGAAGCCGCTATGAATTTCGGACGCTCCCCATGGGCCTCCCACCTTTCTTCCATGAGAATCTCCCTGGCGGACTTCGCAAAGGCTTACTCAGGATCACGTTTTGACCTCATCCTTTCGAATCCGCCATATTACGACAGCAGCCTTCAGAACCCGGATATGCGCAGAAACACTGCCCGCCATTCTTCCCCGGCGGACGAAGAGACCCTCCCGGGAGGCCGTCTATCCTATAGAGGCGTCATTGAATTCGCTTCCATGGCTTTGGCCCCGGAGGGTCGTCTTTCGCTGATTTTGCCGGCTTCGGAGGAGGTCCGGCTTCTCGCCGCCGGCCGGTCCTTCGGTCTGAGGCCTTTCAGACTTCTGAGAATCAGCACCACCTCTGCCAAGCTCCCTTCAAGAATAGTCGCCGAATTTATCCGCGCCGCCGCTCCCTCTATTAAGGAGGAAAGCCTTGTCATCCAGGAACATGGAGCCTACACCCAGGCCTATCGCGACCTCGTCCGCCCCTTCTATCTCTGGGCCTGACGTGCGTCCGCGGCTGACCGGGCGGGGCCCTTTCGTCCTGCCGAATTTTTTACGCCTCCCGAAAGCCCTGAATTCCGTGACGAATAAAAATCAACGAAAAAATTGCTTTTTTCAAAAACGTGGAGTATATTTGCAGTCCCAATTGAGGAGATTGTCTCCTGCATGAAGGACCTAAGGGGAAAACCCGAAGGTTAGTTTATCGGGGTGTGGCGCAGTTGGCTAGCGCATCTGGTTTGGGACCAGAGGGTCCTGTGTTCGAGTCACAGTACCCCGACAAAAGAAGCGGATGGAATTTTCCACCCGCTTCTTTTATGCTCCGCCCGAAACGCTAAGGACGTAGCCATGATTCAGGATTCTGAGGCGTGCTGCCCTTCCAGATCTGGAAATGTAGCTGGGATTCCCCTCCGATAGTGTCCACATGTCCGATGACGGAGCCGGTCTTTATCTTGTCCCCGGCCTTGACACTCACATCCTTAAGTTTGCAGTAGAAAGAGAAATAATTTCCATGCTGGACAAGCAGGCATTTGTTGTAGCCGGGCATGACAACAATCTGCTTCACCACTCCGTCAAACACAGCCTTCACAGGAGTTCCTTCTGACACGGCTATTGTTATGCCATTGTTGAAAGGAAGCTTGACCCCTTTATAAACAGGATGGTAGCGCTGCCCGAAAGGATCCACCACCGGCCCATCGACTGGCCAAGGCAATCTGCCCTTATTGTTTGCGAACTGTGCGTCCAGCGCGTAATCGATTTCCGTCTTGGATTTCCCGCTCTTGGATTTTGATGCCCCTGTGGAAGGCTTGGTCGCCTCACGTATTATCCTTTCTATTTCACGGTTCAGAGCATCGACCTGCCTCTGTTTCGCTGAAAGCTCCTTCTGATATTTCGAACGATCGCGCTTCAGCTGATTTATCATGGACTGAGACTCAGACTCTTCCTTCTGGAGAGAATTTACCTCCGCAAGACGTTGATTCTTAAGCTCCTGTGCATCCTGTTTCATCTTCTGGAGCTCAGTGTTCCTCTCCGCCAGCTCGGCCTCTGTCTCCTTGATTCTAGCCGCCTGAGTGTTCATCTGTCCAGAAAGGCTTCTCAGGTAGCCTATGCGTCTGAATGCCTGGCCGAGATTCTCGGAGGCGAGAATGTACATGTACCAGACCCTCGAATCTCTGTTTTTGTAGGCGTTCAGCACCAGTCTGGAGTAATATGAAGTCAGCGTGTCGAGCCTTGCATGGATCTTGTCAATCTCTTTCTGGAGCGAATCTATCTGGACCGACAAAAGGGAAATTTCCGAGTCGCTCTCCTTGATCAAGGCATTTCGGTTGTCGATTTTCTTGCGGACCAAGGTCAGGTTGCTCAAGGCTCCGCTGCTCTGTTTGGCATTGGCTTTCAGCTGTTTGTCAATCTGCTCAATCTCCCGCTGAAGCTTTGCTTTGCGGCTCTCCTGCGCCCTGGTGTCCTGGGCAAGGGCGAGTTGCGGCACCGCCAGAAACGACGCCATGAAAAGGAATATGAGCAGGAACTTCTTCAATTATTTCGTCTTTTCTGCCTTGGCTTCTTCCTCGGCTTTCTGCTTAGCCTGTGCGCGGTAGACCTTGGCAAGGTCGGTTTCTCCAAGTTTTTCCAGCACCGTGGCGTAATGTTCCATGACCGTTGAACTATCCTTTCCGCCATAGATCATAGCCTGCTTGAACATAGGCTTGGCCTCCAGATCCTTGCCCTGGAGGTGGAGAATCCAGCCGAAGGTGTCGAGGTAGGTGGCGTTGTCCGGCTCCTGCTCGATCGTCTTCTTGCTCATGGCGTAGGCCTTCTTGAGATTCTTCCCTTCCAGCGAAAGATAATAGGCGTAATTGTTCAGCACCGGAGCATAGTCCGGATTGACCTTCAATGCTTTATCATAGGCTTTGTAGGCTTTCGACTTTTCTCCGAGCTCATGGTAGGAGTCTCCTAATGTGGTGTAGGCGCTCAAGGCGGAGGCGCTGTCCGGCGATGAGGTCAAGATGGTTTTGCATGTCTGGATCACACCATTCATGTCCCGGCTGTTGTACTGTCCCCATATTTTCATGTCGAGGAAGATCTTGTCGCGGAACTTGTCATAGGCCTTCTGGCTCTCCCCGACAACCCCGTCCCATTGTTCTAGGGTGCCGAGCACTTGGATGTAGGTGACTGTGGAGGAAGTGTCCTCCGGATTCTTGTCGATGATGTCCTTGAACACCTTGAGCATCTTGTCAGGCATCTGGGCCGTGTAGTAGAAGCTTCCTGCCATTTTGGCCATGGCGGTGTCGGAAGGAGCCGCGGCAATGGCTTCGCTGAAGACCGTGTCCATGGATTCGAGGAAAGGCGGCCTCCAGAGACGATGGTCGTTCTGGAGCACAGCTTTCAGATAGTCCGTCTTCGCGGCCGTAGGAATTTCCGTGTCGTTCATTATGCCCTTCAAGACAGGGAAATATTTCTGGTATTTGCCTGTCATTCTGTAGGCCTCAGCCTTTCCGAGCCGGGCCGGAGCGTAGTCCTTGTCGAGCTCGAGAGCCTTGTCGTAATAGTCAATGGCGAGGGAGTCCTTACCTTCGTCGAGGGCGTGGTCGGCCAGAATTCCGAGAGCCTGGGTCGAAGAATACTCGTCTGTATAGTCCCTCAGTGCCTGATAGGCTTCTTCTGTTTTGCCCTGCTGCCCGAGCAGGCTGAAGCGGTACATCTCAGTCTGGTCGTTCTTGCCGAAGGTCTGCTCGATTGCGTCGAGCGCTCCCAAGGCCTTGTCGTACTGTTGTTTATAAGAATATAAAGTGAAGAGCCTGTAGTAGATGTCGGATTTCTTCGGGAAAAGTTTCAGGAGCTTTTCGTACTGGCTTATCGACTCATCGACCTTGTTTTCCATGGCATAGGCCATCGCGAGATTCTGCCCATACCAGAAGTTGCCCGAATCAAGTCTTACTGCTTCAGAAAGATTCTTTTCTGCCCCGGCATAGTTTCTAAGGCCCATGTCGGCAAGTCCGAGGTAGTACCAGGCCGCATCGTTCCCAGGCTCGGACTTTACTATCGCCTCAGCCTTTTGTTTGGCGGAGATGTAATTTCCGTTCGAATAGTCCGAGACCATGTCTATGAAGTCTGCCGAACCGCTCTGTGCTTCCGCAAAAATCGGGACAAGGAGAAGGGTCAGGACAGTATATATGATTCTTTTCAGTTCCATTACACACAAAAATAACATAAAATCTGCTCATGTCAGCATCTTTTCATGCCGAGAGCCGAACTTGTCTCATTAAATGTCTCCAGCAGGCCAAAATCTATGCCAGCCGGCATGTTAAATTTTTTCTTAACCTCATTAAAATAATCGACATTTTATTAAGAAAAATGCAATTGTGGCGAACGGCAGATGATGTGGCGAAATTATGCCGCTTTTCCGGATTTTTCTACTTTTCTTTGTCCCAGGCCTGCCTGCCTTTTGGCGAAGCGCAATGTGGCGGCTCACCCGTGCCTGGCCTGCCTTTTGGCGAGGCGTCATGTGGCGGCTCACCCGTGCCTGGCCTGCCTTTTGGCGAAGCGCAGTGAAAATCGGAAAGAATTTATGTGTAAGATATGAGGGCGAAATTCTGTATTATTTACGTCTTAACGGCGTTTGCTGCATCCTGTACTCTGCTTAATTCTGATGGAGGAGGAACAAAGAAAGGAAGGTCCGGTACTGGTTCCGACGAGGGTCCGATCCATCAAAAAGCGGTCTACCTTACTGGCGTCGAATTCCCGGAATCCTACGACTGGAAACAAGATTCCGCCTATGAAGACGTGGGCTTCAAACTCAGGCAGTTCATCGACGGCAAGCAAGTCCACGAGGTCTCCAGCCTGACGGGACTGGTCAGCTCCGATCCAGACCAACATTGGAGCATAGGAGGACATCTCTGGACTGAGAGCATGATCGAAGATGAGACCGTAATCTGCCGAGACGGCAAGGAAATGCTGAGATATCCCGGAAGAGAAATCCTGAAGGGCATTCTCATCCGCCCTGACACCATCTTCACCCTCGGCGTCAGGCAGTCAGGCGATGGTCTGGTATTTCGTATGAACGGAAAAGAACTTATTCATGACGGCCTTCGGCTTCCCGCCGGAGATCTCTGCGACCCCTCCTCCCCGAATGGCGCAATCTACGAAGACGGGGACGATATCTGCTATTCTTCTTTCAGAATCTCCGATGCATATCGCGAATGGATGGAGTTCCGAGACTCTTCACTGTGGAGACTCTCTCCACCTCCTGGGGAGTATCGCATCTTGGATGCTAGGAAAATCGACGGACATCTATGCTTCGTCCTCAGCGACTTCAAAGGAGACGGACCATATCTCGCGGTTGACGGGAAGATCAGGAGCCTTAAATCCGGTGCCCCTGCCGTTCTGCGTAATTGCCACCTCGCTTCAGACCAGGGCAGGATCTTCATCAGGGGAGAGAAACGCTTCGCCATAGCGGAAGAATGGACCACAGCCATCTGGACAGAGGCCGGAGAGATGCTGACTATGGGGACCGGGGGCTCTCCTTATGGGCTTCAAATTGAGAATGGCGACTTCGCGGCCGTATTGATAGGTAAAGGGAATAGAGTCAGCGGAATTTTCCACAAAGTACTCCACACGCTTCCCGACACTTTAGACGTGAGGATGCTTTCTCCAGCCTGTGCCAGCCTCTCGGAAGGCAGGTTCCGGGTAGCTCTGACCTCCTATGGAGGCAAAGACATCTCGTATGTCTGGAACGAAGGGGTACTTGAGCCAATCCGTATCCATGGCTTCCTCTCCTCTCTCAAGGTTGAGTAAAGGTCTTGCGGAACAGTTCTATAAATCCAAATCGCGATGCTGATAAATATTAACGGGGCTAAGTGTCTGGGGATCGAGGCTGTCAAGGTTACTGTCGAGGTGGATATAAGCCCTGGCCTTGGCATTCATCTGGTTGGACTCGCAGATGAGGCTGTGAAAGAGAGCCTGCTGCGCACTATCACCGCGCTTCAGTGCCTGAACTTTAGGATCCCGGGGAAAAAGATCGTGATAAATCTGGCTCCGGCGGATATGCACAAAAGAGGGAGCGGCTATGATCTGCCCATCGCCCTTGGAATTATCGCTGCTTCCGGACAATTAGAAATGCCAGTACTGGATAAGTACATAGTGATGGGTGAGCTGGGACTGGACGGCAGTGTAAGGGAGGTCGCGGGAGCCATACCGATAGCCGAGCTGGCGGAACGAGATGGTTTTGAAGGATGCATCCTCCCGGAAGCATCTGCGCTTGAAGCCGTTGACCTTAGGAACACCAAGGTCTACGGAGTCAGTTCTCTTGCGGATGTGCTCAGAATTGTAGTGAATGAGGAAGATTCTGATGACCTTCTGATATGGAACAAAATGCCCGTTCTTTGCGAGTATAGTAAGGGCAGGGGAGTATCTGCTGGCGGAGGATATATGGACTTTTCCGAGATAATAGGCCAGGAAGGGGCTAAGAGAGGTCTCGAGATAGCGGCGGCCGGAGGCCATAACGTGCTCATGATAGGACCTCCTGGTTCAGGGAAGAGTTCTCTTGCAAAGGCTCTTGCCGGGATACTCCCGCCAATGGACAAGGAGGAGGCGATCATGACATCGAAGATTTACTCGGTAGCAGGGAAGGGCAGGCTGCGCTTAGGGCTGATGACCGAAAGGCCTTTCCGATCTCCGCATTACAGCGCCTCGCTCGCGGCTATTATCGGGGGAGGAAGTTCAGACAACATCATTCCCGGGGAAGTTTCGCTTGCCCAGAACGGCATTCTATTTCTTGATGAATTCGCCCAGATACCAAAGTCGGTCAGTGAGGCTCTCCGCGGGCCGCTTGAGGACAGAAAGGTTACGATTTCTAGACTGAGATCAAAGGTCGAATACCCCTCGTCCTTTATGTTAGTAGCGGCATCAAATCCTTGTCCCTGCGGATATTATGGCGAGGAAGACAGGTGTACCTGCACCGTAGGGCAGCGTCAGGCATATCTCGGCCGTCTGTCCGGCCCTATAATGGACAGGATAGATGTCCAGCTTTGGATGCATCCTGTGGAGGCATCGAAGCTGGTGGAAAAGCCGAAGGGCGAGACTTCAGCCATGGTGGCCGCCCGGGTGCTCAAAGCCCGGAAGATCCAGCAGAATAGGTTCAAAGGTCTTGGAATCCACACCAATTCCGAGATGAATAATCGTCAGATGAACGTCTTCTGCCGTCTTGATACGGAATGCAAAGAGACTATGGAAAGGTTGATCGGCAGAATGGGCCTTTCTGCCAGAGCTTTTTCAAGGGTAATCAAACTCGCCAGGACCATAGCCGACCTTGCCGGCGTGCCTGATATCCGAATCTCCGATCTGCTCGAAGCTGCCAGCTACCGCTTCCTCGACAAAACCCGCCCCCACCACCGCTGAGTCATCGCCGACAACCATCCTCCTGCATCTTCACTTTGCGTGTCCGGCGGCACTATCTCAGCGCAGAGGTATCTTTTCTTTGAGCCTCCGAGCCTTCGCAACGTGCAACAACCGGAACAGCAAGTTAATCGGGCAGTATATGTGCTTAACCTTGAAAAGGTGCAATAATGGTCTTAAAACCGCCCGAAATATGGCAGTCTGAATCTCGATATTGTCCGGAATATGGCAGTTAGATAGGTGACCTCTGTCCGGAATATGGCAGTTGAAAGTAATTTTTTATCCGGAATATGGCAGTTTGTTGGAAATAGTTATTACTTTTGAGGCAAATATAAAGGCTTATGTTAGATAAGAGAATCATAGAACAGGTGCTTGCAGAGCAGCAATTGGAACTTGCTAATCTGTCTTCGAAGGTATTATGCTCCCGTCCGGAGGAGCAGTTGGTGGAACTGGACAGTGATATGGCGCAAGTAGTAATCGGTGTCCGAAGATGCGGTAAATCGACTTTGTGCTATAATGTATTGAAGGAGAATGGTGAGTTGTTTGCCTATGCCAACTTCGATGATGAACGCTTCGAGGAGATGACTTCCAAAGACCTCAATACCGTGCTTGAAGTCCTGTATAAAATGTATGGTGATTTCAAGCTGCTGTTCTTGGATGAGATTCAGAATGTCGATGGATGGCATCTGTTTGTGAACAGAATTCTCAGACAGGGAATGAGGGTCATCCTTACAGGCTCCAATGCAAGACTGTTAAGCGGTGAACTTGCGACGCATTTGACCGGACGACATGACAAGATAGAGCTGTTCCCATTCTCTTTTGCTGATTATTGCAAGTGCAAGGAGATAGATATGACATCGCCAACAACTAAGGCTGAGGCATTCAGAAGGAGTGCTTTTGATGAATATCTGCGACAGGGAGGTTTTCCGGAACTCCTGCACAAGAAGAATAAGAAAGGATATGTAAGTAATCTTGTCGACAACATACTCAAGCGCGATATCGAGCAGCGACATAAGATAAAATATATACGGGCATTTGAGCAGTTGGCTAATCACTTGCTGAATATATCTCCAGCAGTTGTAGTTGAGAAGGATTTGGCTAGACTTTTCGCTTTCAAATCTCATCATACAGTGGATAATTATATAGGTTATCTTAAAGAAGCGTATCTGCTGGCAGGACTCCAGAAGTATTCTACCAAGAGCAAGTTAAGAGTACGCGATGAGAAGGTATATCCCATAGATGTGGCTCTTATGGATGGTAGGGAGGATGCTATGGTGGGCGAGAATCTTAGCTGGAGATTGGAGACCATCGTTTTTATAGAACTTCTCAGAAGGAATAAGCCTTTGGAGCGTGATGTATATTACTTTAAGAATGATGACGGTTATGAAGCAGATTTTGTTGTCTGCAAAGGTGACAAGGTTGAAGAGGTATATCAAGTCAGCTATGATTTGACCAAGGGGAAAACCCGTGCAAGGGAAATCAGAGGTCTGCTTACTGCATCTAAACATACCCGCTGTGATAACCTGTTTCTTATAACTGATGTTGAGAGGAGTGAATTTGAACAGGAAGGTAAACTGATAAAGATAATTCCAGCCTACGAGTGGCTGATTCAGTAAAATAACTTGCACTTTCCACAGATAAGTGGCATGTTTGCAATCAAAGATGCTGCTGCATCCGGAAGTTCATTGACAACTTGCAAATTCGGTAACCGAATCGTAACCTTTTTCTTTTGCAATTTCGTAAGAGTTTGAAATAAGGAGAATTAAGTGGTGAGGGTTCTGGACTGCGCTGCTCCGGAAATCACTTGGAATAATCTAGAGTGGAAGATGATTTATTGACAATCTGATGACACGATGTCCAGTCTTTGAGCCTCCGAGCCTTCGCAACGTGCAACAACCGGAACAGCATTCGCTCACACTCACTACCTTCTCGCCCATAACATCACTTCCCCGATTCGAATTTGAGACAGGAGTAACCCGTCCATGATTCGAATCGGGGAAGCAAAGTTTGTAGCTTTTTGCAACTCCTCTCTCAAGGTTGAGTAAAGGTCTTGCGGAACAGTTCTATAAATCCAAATCGCGATGCTGATAAATATTCACGGGGCTAAGTGTCTGGGGATCGAGGCTGTCAAGGTTACTGTCGAGGTGGATATAAGCCCTGGATGATATCCGCCTAATTCTCTGGACATTGGACAAATATGCCGGTATGGACAGAATCATCAGCGAACTGGGATTATCGCGCTAATGAATCGACATATTCCTCACTTGCTGCCTTATTCCACACTACCATAGCCTGACCATATTTGAATGTAATGTCCATTGAAGGGGAACCGACCCGGGTCGATTCGCTCTGGGCTGTGCCTTTGCATATCTGCTCATTGAGCACCTGGGCATCACGTATGGTCTGCACTCCAAGATCAAAGCCCGAGTTCTGGTAGGTATGTCCTCCGTAGAACTTGAATTTTGCCGGGTCTATTCCGGCCTCAGGAGAGTCGAGATATTCGACAAGGCGTGAAATCGAAGCCCTGTAATTGTCAAATCCTTTGGCATCGAAGATCCATACACCTGTTCCGGAGCCGATAGCATCTCCTGAGAAGGCACAATTGTGTCCTTTGAGGAAGAATACCATTGAACCAGGTGTATGACCTTCACATTGTACACATTCCACTGTTTCTCCACCGAGGTCTATGCAGTCGCGGTCCCTGAGCAGAATCCTGTCATGTGGGAAAAGTGTATCATTCTGGAAATCATTCTCAGGCAACATGAATGTGACATCCGGTTCGTTGACGAAGGCGTAGCTCATTCCTGTGTGGTCTATATGGTTGTGGGTTACAGTAATGACCTTGTCCCTTTTGCCTGCACGTGAGTAGAAGATTGTTCTGAGGGCCTCATCTGCCCCTTCTGCCCATTTGACATTGTTGGACAAGTCTATAAGAATGGCTTTTTTCTTTCCTCTGACAATGTACATGTCAGAGCTTGAATAGAAACTGTATGATCCGTCTTCCTTGACTGAAAGTCCATGAGGATGGGATGAGGTACAGTCTTCAATATGCCAAACATTCTTTTCTAGAAGTGAGACCGTATATGGTCCCACTTCCTCTGTTTGTTCGAATGATGGCTCGCGTGCACATGCAACTAAGGCAAGGGCGGCAGCAAACACAATTGTCTTGTTCATTCTTCTGGATTATTTGGCCCAAAGAAGCCAGGTTTTAAAATAATATACATTCACGGTTCCCGCTCCATTCATAGGCTTCGGAGTCGGTACCGGTTGGATTTCCCCGTTAAGGGCAGAGCGCAGGTCGGCAAGCATCGTTTCAGCCTGGACGGGCTCCATTCCCTGTGGCCTGAATTCATGACCACCATAAATATGACCATATTTTTTCAATTCAGGAACAACTGCTGCCAGGTTCTTCTCATATTCATCGAGGGAAAGGCAGTGGTCAAGCCACATCCAAAGATAACCATTCATTGCATCACCGCTGAAAACCATGTCGTCGGCTTCATCCAAGAAAAGAATGCTTCCGGGAGTATGACCACCGAGTTCCAGAGTTGTGATGACTTTGCCTCCGAGGTCCCAACTTCTGCCGGGACCGAAAAGGCGAAGTTCATAGTCTGGATATGTTTTGATTTCAGCAATGTTTCCTCTTACAGCCTCTTTATCATAGGCAAAGTCACCTGCATTGGATGCCACATAAGCCTCAAGGTCCGGAGAATTAAGAGGATCCATGGACTTCATAATGTCCAAATCTTTCTCTGGCAGCCAGACTTGAGAGAACTGGTAGTTGCCACCGATATGGTCAGGATGGCCATGGGTGGTGACAACTATCAATGGAAGGTCGGTAAGTGATTCAACCAGACCGGAGAGATCTCCGACACCGATGCCGGTGTCGATGAGCATGGCATATCTGGAGCCTGTGACAAGGTAGCAAGTAGCGGCGGCGTGCTCGCTTATCATGTACACCTTGCCCTGCCCGTTCTCCGGAGTGATGTCCCGAACATTGAACCATCCGTCCTCATTCATCATACCATGCCTTGAGCATAGCGCTGATTCAGGGCCTTTGCAAGAAAAGAGGGCGATGGATGCAATGACTGAGAACAATATTATTTTCATGATTAGTAGCCAGGGTTCTGTTGAAGTTTTTTATTCACGTCAATCTCATTCTGTGGGAATGGGAGGTAGTCGTCACGTCCTGTTGTCCAGCTATTGTCATCATAATTGTTAGGTTTGTACTCCACTTTGAAAGAGTATTTCCATGAATGGTATGTACCATCATTAGGATCATTCGATGGATCCGGAGAAACAGTAAGGTATGGAAGCATCTTAGATTTCTCAGCCAACACCTTAGGAGCATCTCCCCATCTCTTGAGATCTTGGAAACGGACTCCGTCCATTGCTAGTTCAAGTCTTCTTTCCTTTTTTATGATATCCATGTTAATGTCAGAAATAGGGGCAAGGTGTACACGTTCACGTACTTTGTTCACATATTTTATAGCAGTAGAATTGTCACCTGTCTGAACGCAGGCTTCGGCTGCGAGGAGCAGGACGTCATCGTATTTGAATACCGGTGTGTTGGACTGGTTTGCATGCCACATTGAGACATTCTCGTCATCTGTGCTGGCAAGCCATTTGAGTCGGAGATAACCCTCTGAGTTGTAATAAGTTTTCTCAGCAGCTATACCGATACCTATCTCCGGGAACTTGGTTATAGGGACAATCCATGCATTAACACGCATACCGTCAACGCCTTCTTCTGCAACGAATGCATCATAGAGATCTTTCGGAACCTGACACTGGCTGTAGCCCTGAGCATTGAACTTGTAGAAATTCTTTGCGTCTGGACCCATGTTGAATCCGAGTGCGAAAGGCCAGTTCCAGAGGATTCCGTGCCATCCGTCCTGATCATAGGCTGTACTCATGTCGTAGTGACGGACGTGCTCGTAAACATACTCCTCACATCCGTTAGCCTGAGGATGATAGAATGTGGTGATATCGCTGATAAGGTCAAAGTTGCCAGAATTAATGACATCCGTCAGAACAGTCTTTGCTTCCGCATATTTGCCTTGATACATATAGGCCTTGCCAAGAAGGGTTCTTGCAGCATCAATAGTGAATCGTGCCGAGCCATTCTTATCACCAATTCCCTGACGCTGAGTAAGTTTTCCTCCCTTGATAATGTCATTTAACTCATCTTCAATGAATTTCCATATTTCAGCAATCTCAGTGTTCTCCACCTGGAATTCATCAGAGGTCTTGAGCACTTTAGTCACTAGCGGAACTCTTCCCCATAGGGTTACAAGGTCGTAATATGAAAGAGCACGCAGACCACGGCACTCGGCGATATCGCGGGCCTTGATTTCACTGTCCTCAGGATTAAATTTCTCAAGAACGAGGTTTGCAAGATAGATGGATCTGTAATACTCATCATAAATAATTCTGAACCAGTCATTTGTAGTAACAAGGTGCAATTCCCAAATCTGCTGGAGGTTGGTCTGATCAGTTCGTGAAGATCCAGTGCGGATATCGTCACTGAGGAGGTTCTTGAGGAAAAAAGCATTCTCGTATGAACCGATTGAAGGCTTTCCGGTCAAGACTTTCCTGGAAGCATTGTAAACTGCGGCTGTAGCCTGTTCACAGTCTTCGTCTGTGACGTAGAAGGTCTCCTCGCTTGTCACACCCATCTGTGGGATGTTGAGAAGATCCGGATTGCAGGAAGTGCTGACAAGGGCAAGAGCTGCAAATGTTGAAATTATTATTGATTTTTTCATTGATGTCAGATATTAGAATGTGATAGAAAGACCGAATACAACCTTCTTGGTGGTAGGGTAGTTACCGTAGTCAACACCCATTCCAGATGTTGATGATGCTGAAGCCTCAGGGTCCATACCAGGATATTTTGTAAAGAGGAAGAAGTTATCAAGAGATGCATATATGCGGAGTCTCTCGATGAATGCCTTCTTGCTGATATTTGAAGGAAGAGTATAACCGAGCTGAATCTGTTTTATGCGGAAGAATGAACCGTCGAATACCATGTGGTTGGAGAGGTTATATTTCTCTGCACCGGCAATTCTTGGATGAGCATATTTACCGTTAGGATTGGATGTAGTCCATCTCTGGTCGTAGAGTTTCTTGAGGCTGTATGAAATGTTAAAATACTGATATGACATGAAGAGGTCATTGCCATATGAACCGTTGCCGAATACAGTAAGGTCAATACCCTTCCAGTTCATTGACAATGTGAGACCGTATGTTAAATCAGGGAATGCCTTTCCGATCATATCCTTGTCGTCGGCATTGATGACACCGTTTTTGTCCATGTCGATATATACAGGATCTCCGTTCTCATCAAGGTGATCGACAACATATCCGCGGAAATACCATACAGGATAGCCAACTTCAAATGCTGAGAATGATCCGTTTGAGTGCATCTTTGAAGCACCTTCAATACGTCCTCCGGCTACGCCCGGGTCAAGGTAAGTTACCTTGTTCTTGAGGGTGGCAATGTTTGCGTTGATTGAGTATCCGAAGTCACCTCTCTGGTCTTTCCATCCGAGGTCGAACTCGAAACCTGAGTTGCTTACGTTGCCGGCATTCATAGGGGCAGGCTTGTTACCTGCCTCGTAAGGAATGATGATACCTGAAACAATCAGGTCACGGGTGTTCTTTTTATACCAGTCAGCAGTGAGGGTGAATCTCTCCTTGAACATTCTCAAATCAATACCAAGGTCGAGTTGCTCAGAGGTCTCCCATTTGAGGTTAGGGTTGCTCAACTGTGCCGGTCTTGCTGAAGTGATGTAGTTGAGGCCATCGTTCGTGAATGAATAACCTGTTGCCTGGGTTGTCAGTGAGTTGGAATATTTATATCCTCCGAGATTGCTGGTGGAACCATTGAGACCCCAGCTGACACGTAATTTGAGGAAATCTACATATCCTCTCTTGAGGAAGCTCATGAATTGCTCTTTTGAAAGAACCCAACCTGCTGAGAATGAAGGGAAATAGCCCCATTTATTCTGGAAAGGAAGGATTGAAGAGTCGGCTGCGTCTGCACGGAAGACTGCTTCTGCAATGTATTTGTCCGCATAGCTGTAGTTCAAACGGCCGAAGTATGAGAGTTTCCTGTTGCGTCTACTATATCCTTCAGCTGTCTTGGTTGCATCACCGGCAGGATAGCTTACATCTGCATAAAGAGGATTATCTTTTGCAACTTTATTGACACTTGCATTCACATATTCGAAGTCATTATTGCTGTATGACATACCAATCATGGCTCCAAAGCTGTGTTTCTTGATGGTTGTGCTATAGTTCGCAAAGTTCTCCCACTGCCAGTACTCATTGGTTGAGTTGTTGCGGGTGGCAGCGTTCTGGTCTTTGTTGGTCACTGAAGATGAACCGTAGAAGAAGTGATTATAATTATAGTAGTTGGATGAATTGTAGTTGTAGCCAAGGCGTGTTGTGAACACGAATCCCTTGAATGGAGTGAAGTTGGCGTACAAAGTGCTTGTGAGATTTCGTCCTGTTTTTGATGTGTCTGATCTCTTGATGTTCACGGCAGGATGAATCATCTCACCGCTACCGAGAGTACAGTAATAGTCACCGTTTTCGTCCTTGAGGAGGGTGTAACCGTTGGCGAGCTGTGACTGCATAGTTGAAGGAAGAGCATCAGCTGAATATACTGATGAATAATATGCAGGCATTGTCATGATAGGGGCAATCATACTTACATAAGAGGAGTTGCCGCTACCGTCGGAAATGGATGCGCTTCTTGTCCTCGTATATGTAGCATTCACACCGGCTTTCATCCATGGTTTTACTTGATAGTCAGCATTTACCAGTGTTGTCAGCCTTTTGTAACGGTCCTTGTCGCCAATTACTATACCGTTGTCGTCAAGGTAGCTGAGGGATGTCAGTACACTTGCCTTGTCGTTCGCTCCCTGGAAAGTGACAGTGTGGTGCTGCATTGGAGATGGAGTGAAGGCAACATCGTACCAATCTGTAGAAGATTTGCCGTCCCAGATATGGTCTGCAATCATTTGCTCTACCTGAGTGTCGGTGAAGTTCGGATCAAGTTCTCTCTGTTGCTGGATAGCTTCCTCTGCAGAAAGACGCTCCGGTCTTCTTGCAAGCGAACTTATACTGTACTGGAAATCATAAGATATTGAGCTGCGTCCCTTGCTTGCCTGCTTGGTCGTGATAAGTACGACACCATTACCTGCTTGTGCACCGTAGATTGCAGCCGAAGCGGCATCTTTGAGCACCTCCATCGACTCGATGAAATTAGGGTCGAGGTTTGCGATATCGCTCACGATAAGTCCGTCCACCACATACAAAGGATCGGATGTACCATTTGATGAGAATCCACGTACACGGATTGTAGGTGATGCTCCTGGCTGGGCAGATGTGGTGATGAGGGTTACACCAGCAGTCTTTCCCTGGAGGGCCTGACCGGCTGATGTGATGGTTCTGTTTTCGATGTCCTTGGAGTTCACCGAAGAAATAGCTCCGCTAAGATCACTTTTCTTCTGAACACCATAACCGACAACCACGACTTCGTCAAGAAGTTCGTTGTCATCTTCAAGTATGATTTCCATGCCGGAAGCTGCTGCTACATCCACAGTTTTGTAACCGATGCTTGAAACTGTGAGTATTGCTCCCTCTGGAACATTGAGAGAGAATGTTCCGTCAATGTCGGAAATGACACCATTGTTGGTACCTGTCTGGATGACCGATGCTCCGATGACAGGAACTCCCTTCGTGTCCTTTACGACACCGGAAGCCGTTACTTGCTGAGCCATCGCACTTACAGAGGCTGCAATCAGAGCCGCCGTAAGGATAACGTTTCTAAAAAGACTTTTCATTGCTAAATTTGGTTATTAGCTAAATTTGGTTTTTAAAGTGTGAGGCAAAGATATGCAATGATATTCGTGGGGCATTTTCACTATTTTCCAAGAGTTTTTAGATTTGTTCTTTTTTTTTAGATGGGTTCCAAAGTCCGAAAATATCCTAGATTATTATATTAAAATTGTAAAAAACATAAACACACTATGAAAAGGATATTGTTTTCTTTGATTGCTATAGCTGCATGCTTCGTCGCTTCAGCGCAGCAGACACAAGCCTCTCTTGCGGACTATATTGCCAAACTGACAGGACGTGAGGATGTATATTGTTTCAGAAGCAAGCCAGCCGACATATATGGCAGGTTTAACAATCCTGGACCCGTCTTCATCATTTTCCCTGATAGCCGCACTTCTAAGGAAGAGGCTGAGACAATGATTGAGGAAAGCGGTATGAAACAGATAGTCGATGACTATACTGGCACAATTTTCTTCTTCAATCCTCTAGCCGAAGAATATGACAACAAAGCAGACTTCGAATCCTACCATGGCTTCATCGACCGCATGAGGATTGCATTCAACATCAAAGTGATAGGTATCGGAAGAGGCGCCACTTTCGTAAATGAAACCATTGCAAGGAAAGCAGGCAATGTCGCCGGCATTGTGAGCATCGGTGGAAAGGCTCCAAAGAAATCCCTTGAAGGAGAATCCCCTGTACCGGCATATATTATAGGAAAGAATGCACGCAAGACTGCCGCTTCATATATTGTCAGGGATGATGTCGAACTTGCTTCATCTGAAGGCTCGAAGAGCCTGTATGTAAACAGGAATGAGCCGCTGATAAGGGTGGTGGTGAACCAGAGCGACGAAAGAGACCTTGCAAAAGTGATTGCAGATGCATGGGACAGTGTTCTGAGCTGGAATTACCGTTTCAACAACTACAAGCACACCTGGTACACTGGTGAATCATACTGCGAACATGGTGATTCTGAATTCGAGCCATTCATCATGTTCGACCGCCTTGGCATCACAAGGAATGTTTGTACGGAGAATCTCAACGGTACGGGCGATTTCCTCTGGTATGAATACATCCCGCAAGCTGCCGCAAATGCGGAGAAAGGCACTGTTCCTCTTGTGGTCCTGCTGCACGGAAACAACAACGACCCGCGCACCCAAGCAGAAACTTCCGGATTTCTCCCAATCGCATCACGCGAGGGCTTCATCGTTGCAGAATTCGAATGGCAGGGCAACGGATGGGCTCCGATGGGCCATGATGGCATCGAGACGACAATTTATGAACTATTCAGAAAATATCCTCAGATAGACCGTTCAAGGGTATATTGTGAAGGCCTTTCTGCAGGAGCATTCAACGCAACGGCTCTGGGCATAAAGAAAACGCATATCTTCGCCGCAGTTGGTTCCCAATCAGGCGGAATCATGATAGAAAACCGATTCGGTTCATGCAAGGAGACCCTTTTCGATGAGGCAATCCTCAAGAGTGAAGGCTGCGACATGCCTTATTTCTCGATTTCCGGCTCGGATGACGAAGTTGTCGTATTCCCTAAACCGGGAGAAACTGGACCTAACAGAGTTCTTCTTTCATGGCAGGCATATCAGATTTTGAATAATCTCCCATATACCGAGACTCTCGACTTCTCAATTGACAAGGATTTCGGAATGAAGCTTGAAAACAGAAGACGCGAGGACACCAACAAAGGCATATCATATGAAATTGGTGACATGACCAAGGACAATGTGCCTCTGATAAGATATATCCTCGTGGAAGGATACGGTCACTGGAACTTCCAGCCGGGAGCAGAACTCATGTGGAACTATTTTAAGATGTTCTCACGTGATCCTCAGACCAAGAAGCTGATTTATCATGAATAATCAGAAGGCTTCACTCCGAATTGCTTCTTAAAAGATACAGAGAAATACGACAGACTTGAAAATCCGGTCATGTCGGCAATCTCGGAGAGATTGTACTTCCCGCTCCTGATTAATTCGGCAGCACGGTTGAGTTTATATTTCTTGAAGAATGTATTCGGGGTCTCATTTATGAGGCCCTTGAATTTATAATACAGTTTGGAACGGGATATTTTCATAGCATCCGCAACAACATCAACATTCAATTCGGATGAATTCAACTGCTTCTCCATCAGTTCATACAAACTCTCCAGAAACAGCCTGTCCTGAGGTAAGAGATCCTTCTCCGGAATGTCTGAAACATCCGTGGTCTTACTGATTCTGTTCCTTAGTTTTTCCCTGTTGGAAATCAGGGTTTTTGTCAGAGTGAGCAGGTAGGCCGGGGCCACAGGTTTTACCACATAGGAATCAGCTCCGGTGTCAAGTCCCCGAATCTGGTCATCTAGGGTGGACTTCGCTGACAGTATCATCACCGGAATATGACATGTCTCCATATTGTTTTTTATCTGCGAACAAAGGCCCAGACCATCAGTCTGCCCCGGAAGCATCACATCCGTTATCACCAGATCGGGACTCTGGTATTTCAACTCATTGAACGCATCATCTGCACTGTATTTCACCTTCACTTCATAGTATTTTCCCAAAAGTGAAGAAATGTACGAAGCCAGATCAAGATCATCCTCAACCAGCATAATCACCTGACGGTTGCCATTGCCATGGCTATCCGTACTCACTACATATTCCTGATTCTCAGCCAGTTCCGACGGAAGCCCCTCAACAATAATCTCTCCCTGATAATCAATTTCCGAAGTCGGTATCAAGAAACGGAAGCATATACCCCTCCCAAGCGGAGAGTCTCCTGCCTCGAGAAGGCCATGGTGAAGCGTTGCAAGCCTTCTGGCATAATACAGGCCTATTCCGCTGCTGAATTCCTTTTCATGACCAGGGCCGTCCAACTTCCTGTAACGTTCAAACACTTCTTCCCTCTTCTCTTCAGGTATTCCCAATCCATTATCGGCTATACTTACCAGACAGAACTCTTCCGACTGTGATTCTATCTTGGCTCTGAACTGATGCCCGGCCTGTTCCCTTGTAACAATCCCGATTGATGCCCTTATCACCGAGCCAGCTCCTCCCGGAGTATATTTAACGGCGTTGGACATGAGGTTATTGATTATTTTCTCGAATTTATCCGCATCTACAAGCATCGTCCTTCCATCCATATTATCCGATATTTCCAAAAGGATACCTTTCTGTGAACAATTGTATTTGAATGGAGTAACATAATTCCTGAAAAGGGTGACAATGTCACACCGGCACAGGCTGAGATTCAGGGCATCTGTCTCCAATTTGCTAAAGTCCATTATCTGATCCACGAGTTTCAGCATGCGGTTCACACTATTCCTGACAGTAGAAATGAGGCTGCGATTGTAGGGCGTATCATCCAATTCTTCAGCAATCTCTGCCACGGGTCCGAGAATCAGTGTCAGAGGTGTCCTGAACTCATGGGACATATTGGTGAAGAATGAAACATTCATTTTGTTGAGATTCTTTTCATTCTCCTTTTCCTGGATTATTCTCTTCCGCTCGTTCCTTTGCTTTCTGTTGTTAAGATATGTCTGCAAGGACAGGATTAAGAACAGGCTTATCAGGAGTGGATAGATGACTGTCACCATAATCCTTGATGTCAATAAAGGGGAGGTCACATTGATATCCTGACTTATGGAACTCCTGACTTTGCCACTCCTTCTGTCTCGAGCCTGAAGTACAAGGGTGTATTTGCCCTCAGGGATATATGAGTAATGCACCATATTGTCTGCATGGACTTTCTGCCAGTCTTTGTCATAACCTTCCAGCATATACCAATAATCCAAAGGTCTGTCTTTTACAAAATTAGGATTACTGAAACTTATTCTCAATGAATTGGCATTTTTCGGCAGATTGACTTCCGGAAGATGATTCAAGCTCTTTTCTATTATCCCGCCCTCGGCAGGGTTCACCATTATTCCGTTCAAGAAGAGGTCATCGAAATGAAGTCTAGGCTCTCTCTGCATTTCAGCAATATCTGGGTCAACTACAAACAAACCGTCAGAACTGCCGAAAAGCATGTAGCCATCTCTCAGGGGCAGTGCGGCATGTGTAGTCAGTTCACCCTCGATTATATTGTCGTTATTGGAAAAATGAAGCACATGTCCGTCGCTATACTGATACAGTCCGTTGGCTGTCCCCGCCCAGATGGAACCGTCAGAAGACTCCGTGAGGGTGAAAATGCTCTCGCAGGCAAATTCATCCATGGCTCTGAACACTCCCCTTTGCGGGTCGAACCTGAAGACTCCGTTTGAATTCGTTCCAAGCCAGATGTTTCCTGAGGCATCTTCCAGCATGCATGTGGGATAGAAATTGAAATCTATCTTTGACCTGATGTCAAATGCATAACTTACCTGGAATGTCTGCGGGTCAATTTCAAATATTCCATAAAGGAATGCAAGCACCATGACCTTACCTGAAGAAGAAAGGTGAAGTTCAGGGACGTACATAAAGCCGGACTTCACGTCCAGCCTTACACTCTGCATCTTTGATGCACCGGAAGGAAGCACATAAATATTATGGGAAAATGTTGACAACCAGATATTTCCGAAAGAATCTTCAAGAAACATCTCTCCTTTCTGTATAGGAAAGGTATACAACTCATGATAATTGATTATCTCATCGATTCTTCCCGAATTGGTCTGGGGATATCTTGCGTTCTCCACCAGTACATGGCAACGGTTGGAAGTAGCCACCCACAGTCGCTGATGGCTGTCCATGAAAACGGCAAGTGGCTGCAATTGAGTGAATTTTTCATAGACAAGACGGCTTGTCTTTCTTTTGTCTAAATCGTACAAGTATATGCCATGTCCTGAAGTATTTACGAGAATCTGTCCGTCATTGACTTTCGAGAGACTCTCAATAGATACTCCCTTGTATGAATGGATTCCATTCGAACCCGATACCTCAGTCAGGGCATTGGAAGGGACAAATGAAAAGCCGTTCTTTTCAGTACCAAACCAAATATTCCCGTCATTGTCGGGATATACAGTTCTTGTCCCGTAAGGAGCATCTACCTGATTCAACTCTCCTGAAGCATAGTCAAATACAAATACTTTGCTCTGGCGTGTGATTATGTAGAAAGTTGTCTGATGTCCTGGATGAATGGACGTAACATCTTCCATATGGAACTCCCCTTTACGGGCAATGCGGCCATGATAAAGTGGCATATTCAATTCCGATGACCATATATGGAAGCCATCAGGACCGAAGGCGCAAATCACCGAATTTGGCAACAGAATCATTCCTACCAGCCCTTTGCCAGCATCTTCGTACACATGTTCCTGTTGAGAATCAGGAGTTTCCCTCCAATGGACGCATCCCTGCGACAAATACCAAAGGCGATCTGCCGGGTCGAAGAAAAAAGCATAGGCAGCCTTTCCGTTGTCAAAAAAAAGCCGCCTTACAAAACGAGACTGGTTCTTGTCATATTCCTGAATGATATCTCCGGTTGAAAGGAAAAGCCTTCCATCCGAGGTTTCTGAAAAAGATTTTATGCTCACCGACCTGTATTCGCTATGGTCAAATTCAACCGGAACAAACTCGTCTCTTTCGTTAAGACGGGCTAGTCCGGAAGCAGTACCCACCCATAGGTTTCCCTTCTTGTCGTTGTATATTGACAATACTATGTTGGACGGGAGAGAATAGGGATTGTCCCGGTCATTCAAATAATGGTGGAATGAATGTCCGTCATATCTGACAAGTCCGCGTGAGAGTCCCATCCATATATACCCCATATCATCTTCCTCGAAACAGGAAACGGAACTGTTGGGAAGTATCTCTGTCACGGTATGGCTTTCCCGCTTGGGTAAAACAGCATCCTTATCCTGCCTTTGACAGCTCATCATCAAAGACAACAAAAGGAGCAAAAAATAGGGAATGTTCTTTTTCATGCCCCAAATATAGGTTATTTGCTCCGAACTATAATCTGTCCTTCTTTCACATCGACAAGAATTGTTGAGTCGCGGCGGACTGTGCCGTCGAGGATGCTTTTGGCGAAGCGTCATGTGGCGGCTCACCCGTGCCTGGCCTGCCTTTTGGCGAAGCGTCATGTGGCGGCTCACCCGTGCCTGGCCTGCCTTTTGGCGAAGCGCAATGAAAATCGGAAAGAATTTATGTGTAAGATATGAGGGCGAAATTCTGTATTATTTACGTCTTAACGGCGTTTGCTGCGCTTCGTCCTCAGCGACTTCAAAGGATACGGACCATATCTCGCGGTTGACGGGAATCTTCGGAGGACTCTCGTTTCCGTCTTTTCAAGTATAAAGAGCAAGGATCTTTACGTGAAGGTTCGGTTGAGGGAAGTTCAATGTCCGGGGATAGGGAAGTTTGATAAGTTTCCAGGGTGGGACGAGAGAATGAGGGATTTTTGATATATTTGCATATCAAGTCGAGTGAGTATGAAGCATACGATTGAAATTAAAAGTCTCGTAGATCTGGACAGGGCGGCCGGTGAATTTCTCAATGAGATAGGCGACCATAAATTGATTGCTTTTTATGCGCCGATGGGTGCAGGAAAAACTACCTTCACTACGGCTATCTGCCATAGACTTGGTGTGAGGGATGATGCCGTAAGTTCTCCGACTTTTTCAATCATCAACGAATACAAGAGAGGGGATGGGCAGCCTATGTTCCATTTCGATTTCTACCGCATCTCCAAGCTTGAAGAAGCTCTTGACATCGGCTTCTACGATTATATCGACAGCGGAGCGCTCTGTATCATGGAGTGGCCGGAGAATATTGAGGAACTTATCCCGGATGATACATTGCGTGTGCATATCAAGGTCAATCCTGACGAGTCTCGTACTCTTTTCTGGGAAGACTAAATCCGTATTTTGCTAGGGTGTCCGCGCATGACGGGAATAGATGGCGGACAGGGTGTCCGCGCTTAACGGGAGTAGATGGCGAATAGGGCGGAGCCGCTGCCGGACATTGAGGCGTAGATGGCTCCGGAGTCGTAGAGGGATTTCTTTATTGCGTCAAGTTCCGGATGTTTGACGAAAACCGTCTTCTCGAAGTCGTTTACCAGACAATTTTTCCATTCTGATATCGGTCTCTTCAGCGCGTCTGACAGAGATGGCGCTTTACCCTCGGATGTCGCTTCGCGGGTGACAATTCCTTTGTATGCATCGGCGGTAGAGACTGCAATTCCTTCAGGCGCGATTACTTTCACCTCGTAGGGTAGCTGGGGCTTGGTGCCGTCATAATCAACGAGACTGAAATCGCTGTGGGCTCCGTCAAGAATGGAGTCAAGTGGGCTGAGCAATTCTCCCCGCCCGGTGCCGAACATCGGTTTGTTGAATATGAAGAAGGCGGTGTCGCTGCCTAGCCTGGTGGCATAGGAGGCAAGCTGCTCCTGACTCAGGCCTAGAGAGAAGTTTTCATTGAGAACATTGAGGGCGAAGGCCGCATCTGCGGAACCGCCGCCCAGGCCTGCACCGACGGGAGAAGTCTTTTCGAGAAAGATTTTGACCGGAGGAAGGTTGAAGTCTGCAGAGAGCAGGCGATAGGCCTTGGCTGTCAAGTCATTGAGAGGGTCCCAGTTAATTCCTTCAGCACGGGCTATTGTGATCATGAGTTTCCCGTCGGGGGAGATTCGCTGGACAAGCTGTGGGGCACAGTCCTCGTCGCAGCCGGAAACGCCGCCGGAAACAGCGTTGTCTGAGAGGGGACCGTACCTTGAGAAGAGCCGCGCGGAGGTCTCGCTGTATCCGTCGCCCGTGACGATTTCGAGGGTGTCGTGGAATTGAGGACATGGAACGAAAAGAGTCTCGAGGTCATGGTAGCCGTCTTCCCGGCGTCTGAGGACGCTGAGTCCGAAATTAAGTTTTACTCCCGGCTTGCAGATCATGATGTCTTGTAGATATGTGAAATGTCTTGCAGATGTGTGAAAATGGCTTATTGAAGCGTTTCGGCGAGGTCTCTTATGACGGACTCGACACGCGCATGAATCTTCTCGCGGAGAGCTTCATCGGATATCCCCGAAATGACAGGTGCAACGAAGGAAATCATTTGCAGCACTTTGGCCTCTGATTCCGGGATTCCTCGGGAACGGAGGTAGAATTGCTCATCCTCGTTCAACTGTCCGATGGCGGCTCCATGAGAGCACTTCACGTCGTCGGCATAGATTTCCAGCTGAGGCTTGGCGTCGATTCGGGCCTCCGGGCTCAGCAGAAGGTTGTGGCTGGACTGGTAGGCGTTGGTTTTCTGCGCGTCCGGGGCCACTATTATGTGTCCGAAAAATTTGAAATGCGACTTTCCTCCGGCTATGCCGTTGAAGGTCTGGTCTGAGGAGCAATGTGGGACTCTATGGCGGACGATGGTCGAGAGCTTGACCTTCGAGTCTGAGGCGCAGACGTAGATCCCGGAAAGTTTGACTTCGGCACCTTCGCCTACGAGGTCGACGGTAAGCGGAATATCGATGACGGCTGTTTCGGAAGCCCCTGAAGCCTCTGAATCGGTGTGCGGAAGGACTATGACGCAGATGTCTACCTTGGAATCTGCTTCAGCTATGATATGGTCGAAAGGAAGCCCGGCCTTACCGTCCAGAACGGCCACCTTGGTGAAGGTCTCTCCTTCACCCACCCTCACCGACTTCTCCCCGACGGCTACAGGTATGTCAATGTAATGTCCCGGCATGATCAGAATTGGTCAAAACCCTTTTCCTCAATCTCGTCAGCAAGCTCAGGACCGCCTGTGCGCACTATCCTGCCATCCTTGAGCACATGTACGAAGTCCGGATGGACGTAATCGAGAAGTTTCTTGTAATGGGTGATGATAATCGCGGATTTGTCAGGCGTATGGAGGGCCCTTACCCCGTCGGCCACGATTTTCAGCGCGTCGACATCAAGTCCTGAATCGGTCTCGTCGAGGATGGAAAGGGTAGGGTCCAGCATGGCCATCTGGAAAATCTCGTTTCTCTTTTTTTCGCCACCGGAGAAGCCCACGTTGACCTCTCTCTTCGCAAATTCGCTCTTCATCTTGACAAAGGCCATCTTTTCTTTCATCAGACGGAGGAACTCGCCTGCGGAAAGAGGTTCAAGGCCCATCGCGGCGCGTTTCGAGTTGATGGCGGTCTTCATGAAATTGGTGATCGATACGCCGGGGATTTCGACAGGATACTGGAAAGACATGAAGATGCCTGCCCAGGCTCTTTCTTCCGGTTTCATGGCCAGGAGATCTTTCCCTTCGAGGAAGGCGCTTCCCGATGTCACGGTATATTGGGGCTTGCCGGTGAGTACAGAAGACAAGGTTGACTTGCCGGCTCCGTTAGGCCCCAGAATGGCATGGATCTCTCCTCTGCCGATGCACAGATCAATCCCGCGGAGGATTTCCTTATCCCCGATGGATGCATGCAAGTTACTGATTTTGAGTAATATGTCGTTCATGATTTCTATTTTCCTTTTTTATAAAGTTTATTCCATGTCAGCAGGGACCAGATTCCGTTGGCCAGGTAGAGGACGCTGACAAGCGGCATGAACACGAGGCCTGCGCTAAGGTAGAGGCTGATGTTGATGACGTTGACCACAAGCCAGACATACCAGCAGTCCAGCATCTTCATGGCCGAAAGAATCTGGGCCAGGAAGGTGATCATGAGGCTGAAGGCATCGAGCCATGGACTCGGATCCGGCTCGAAGGTGCCGACTCCCCATGATGTCCCCAGTTTCGTGAGCACGAAGCCCCAGACCATCGTGGCGAGCAGGACTATGACCGCGGCCATGCCCCATCCCTTGGCGTCAAGCCTTCTGACCTTAAGTTTCTTGGCATCGCCGCCGCTCTCTTCTCCCTTGTGAGGATGGCTCCAGCGATAGTGGCCGTAGGCGTTGATGAAAAAGGCTACAGGCTGGATCAGCATCGCCGAATAGAGATGCTGGTGGTAAAAGAGCATGAAGAGCAGGATGTTGTAGAAATATCCTACCCAGAAGTTGGCCTTTGAGTTGCGGCCGGCGAGGATTACGCAGCCCAGACCGAAAATTACGCTGGCCAGTTCAAGCCAGCTTACCCCTCCACCAGCGAGCGTAAAGGCTATGTCGTGGATTCCTAAGATTGTCATGGCGAGTCTAACCTATTGAGCCTTCGAGAGATACCTGGAGAAGTTTGGTTGCTTCAACCGCGAATTCCATAGGAAGGCGGCTGAGCACTTCGCGGGCGTAACCGTTGACGATGAGGCCGACGGCATCTTCCGGTCCGATGCCTCTCTGGTTGCAGTAGAAAAGCTGGTCTTCCGAGATCTTAGAGGTCGTTGCTTCGTGCTCGACCACGGCCGTAGGATTCTCGTTCTGGATGTCCGGGAAGGTGTGAGCTCCGCACTTCGAGCCTATGAGGAGGCTGTCGCACTGTGAGAAATTCCTGGCGTTCCAGGCTCCCGGGAGCATCTTGACGAGTCCCCGGTAGCTGTTCTGGCTGTGACCTGCGGAGATTCCTTTGCTGACAATGCGGCTGCGGGTGTTCCGTCCGATATGGATCATCTTAGTTCCGGTATCGGCCTGCTGATAATTGTTTGTGACGGCCACCGAATAGAACTCCGAAGAAGAATTGTCGCCTCTGAGTATGGTTGAAGGATATTTCCATGTAATGGCTGAGCCGGTTTCGACCTGAGTCCAGCTCAGATGCGCCCCGCTACCCTTGCAGATGCCTCTCTTGGTGACAAGGTTGAGGATTCCGCCCTTGCCTTCCGCATCACCGGGATACCAGTTCTGGACCGTGGAATAACGCACGTCGGCGTCCTTCTCTACGATGATTTCCACCACGGCGGCATGGAGCTGGTTCTCGTCTCTCATAGGGGCCGTGCAGCCTTCCATGTAATTGACGCTCGCCCCTTCGTCCGCTACGATGAGCGTTCTTTCGAATTGGCCTGTTCCGCGTGCGTTTATCCTGAAATAGCTTGAAAGGGCCATCGGACATTTCACTCCTTTCGGAATGTAGCAGAAGGAGCCGTCGCTGAATACGGCGGAGTTGAGTGCGGCGTAATAATTGTCTGCTGAAGGAACTACCGTTGCGAGATATTTCCGCACCAGATCAGGATGGTTCTTTACCGCCTCTGAGAAGCTGCAGAAAATAATACCCATATCTTCGAGAGTTTTGCGGAAGGTTGTGGTGACGGAGACGGAGTCAAAGACGGCGTCTACGGCGACCACTCCCGCCAGGGCCTCTCTTTCGCGGATAGGGATTCCGAGTTTCTCGAAAGTCTCTTCAAGCTTCGGGTCAATCTCTTTCGGCCTCTCTGAGTCTTTCTTCGGGGCGGCATAATAGATAATGTCCTGGAAATCTATCGGCGGCAGATCGAGATGGCCCCAGGATGGAGGCGTCATCTTCTGCCATCTGCGGAAGGCGTCCAGCCTGAAATCAAGCAGCCAATCCGGCTCTTCCTTGAGCCTTGAAATGAGGCGGATAATCTCTTCGTTCAGTCCCTTCGGAACGAACTGCTGCTCGATGTCAGTGACGAAACCTTCTTTATATTCTTCCTGCTCGATACCGTTCAGCAGGTCTCTTTCTTTATTCTTGTCCATGTCGTTTTTCGTGGGGGACAAAGATACGAACTTACATGATCCTTGTCAAGTCGGCCATTACGATGGCGGCCATGGCCTCGACCACGACAGGAGTCCTGAGTGCAATGCAGGCGTCGTGACGGCCGGGTATCTCAAGGTTCGTGAGTTCTCCGGTTGCGAAATTGAAGGTTTTCTGGCCCTTTCCTATGCTGGAGGTAGGCTTGAAGGCCACCCTGAACACAATCTGGTTTCCGTTGGTGATTCCTCCGTTGATTCCTCCTGCTCCGTTCTTGGACGGTTTCACGTTCACGTGAAGATGCATCCCGCTGTCATCGATCTTGTCGAAGGGGTCATTGTGCTCCGAACCGCGCATCCTGGCCGCTTCGAAGCCGTCCCCGAATTCTATGCCTCGGACAGCCGGGATGGAAAAGATGGCGTGAGAAATCAGCGACTCTACCGAATCGAAGAAAGGCTCCCCGAGCCCGGCCGGAACCTTGTCTATCGTGCATTCCACGATGCCGCCGACGGAATCACGGTCTCGGATAGCGGCCTCAAGCACACTGCGCCAGATCTGCGAATCCTTTGCCGGATTATCCTGTTCTTCTGCCATGTCAGTCATGTGTTCCTGGGCCGCGGCGACCTCGCGCCTTACCCCGCCCACCTCGACAAGGCGGGCCTTGATCTGGTAATTCACCATCTTCTTCGCGACGACCCCTGCGGCGACAATAGGCAGGGTAAGCCTTCCGGAAAAATGCCCGCCACCCCTCGGATCGTTGAATTCCATCCACTTTATGCTGGCGGTGTAGTCCGCATGCCCCGGACGGGGGATGTCATTGAAAAGTTTGTAATCCCCCGAGCGTGTGTTACGGTTGCGGAAAATAATGGTCAGCGGGGCCCCGGTCGTATAACCGTTGAAGACTCCGCTCAAAAGTTCCGGTTCATCGGCCTCAGTCCTTGGCGTGGTCCCGAGAGCCCCGCTCTTGCGCCTGAGAATGTCCGGCATGAAATCCTCTTTTCTGAGCGCTATTCCGGGCTGTACTCCGTCCAGAACAACACCTATGGCATCTCCGTGCGATTCGCCGAAAATCGACACTCTGAATTTTCTTCCTAAGCTATTCATGTCCTATTCTTTTCCTGTGAGCCTGGCGAAGACCTTCCCGAACTCCGGAAAAGACTTCGACACGCAGGCCGTGTCATCAATTTCTACTGGAGAGTCAGCTCCGAGAGAGGCGGTCATCAAGGCCAGGACCATTCTGTGGTCATGGCGGGACGTGAATTTACCCCCATGGAGAAGCTTTCCTTCGAGGCATCTTCTTGCCAGAGAATGTCCGTCTATGACCAGTTCGTCGCCCTTGACGGCGTTCTGCACGCCCATCTGGGTTAGCATCCCGGTTATGGCCGAAGCTCTGTCGCTCTCCTTCCCCGCCAGTCTTCCGACTCCGCCTATCCGGCTCCTGCCCTCGCAGAAGGCCGCCAGTACCGCTATTATCGGGAATAGATCGGGACAATTGCTGGCATCCACCGAGAAAGGCGACAGAGGAGCCCGCTGGGAGTGGAACACGTGCGACTCGTTGTCTTCCGAAAGAGAGGCTCCGGCTTCGATTAGAACATCCATTACCGAGAGGTCGGCCTGTAGAGAGCGGCTGTCAAGGCCGGCGACTTCCGTCCTGCCGAAGATGGCTCCTGCGACCAGCAGATTCGCCGCCGCGCTCCAGTCTCCCTCAATGTCAAGGTCTGCCGCGCGGTAGCGCTGGCCTCCGCGGATGTGGAAAGTGATTGCGTCGCAAAGATTCATGTCCCTGGTCTGGGCGAAATCCTCTCCGCCCTCCATCTCATTTCCGATACGGATTCCGAAACGCTTTAGAACTTCTATCGTGATGAAGATGTATGGAATGCTTTTCGGCTCAGTGAGGCGTATGACAGACGATTCTTCTTCGAGCGGAAGACTCATCAGAAGTCCGGATACCAGCTGGGACCCGTCTTTCCCGGAAATTTCCGTTTCGCAAGGCCTCAGCCCTCCCTTGACGGTGAGCGGCACCATGACCTCCTCTCCTCCTCTGTCGCTTTCCAGCGAGATTCCGAAAGGAGCCATCATCTCGGCCGCCCCTTTGAGCGGTCTGGTGACGAGAGTCTTTTCTCCGGATATATGCGCCGAACCCTTTCCGAGCGCCGCGCAGAGAGGAATCATCATCCTTGTCAGCAGCCCGGACTCTCCGGTGAAAAGTTCAGCTGTCTCCACGCTCCCGGGGGCGGCGCCTATTCCCTTGATGGTCAGAGTCCCGCCCTCTTCGCTGACCTCTGCGCCGAGGCTCCTGGCCACTTTGAGGGCGGCTTCGCTGTCTCCGCAAGGCGTGTATCCGCGCAGGTGCGATACCCCTTCCGCGAGGGCTGCGCAGAGGATGGCCCTCTGCGAAAAACTCTTCGAAGAGGGCACGGAGAGCACCTTGCAATCTGGATAGCCTATGAATTGTCTGTCGCCATAGACCTTCTCCCTCATCTCTTTATATGGCCATTGCCCCGGGGCCGCCGCTTCTTCGAGGCTGAGGGCCGCATAGGTGTAGGGAGCTCCGGCCTTGAGGCAGTCGATTCTTGTCTGTCTGCCGGCCTCGCCCATGCAGAAGGCTATGAGCCTCTGGGGTGCGAAGTCGCCGTAAAGGGACATCACGGAGGCGGTGTCAGCCTCGGAAGAGGCTGTGGTTACGATTTTTACGATGTCGGCCCCCAGATGCAGACATTTCTCTACGAGAGCTTTCAGAGCCTCATGGGAGTCCGTGCCCTTGAAGTCATGGTAGGATCTGACTAGGACGGAACCGCTCTCCCTGGCCTGACGCCGGATGCGCTTGCTCATCATGGCCGGCGCCTCGATTTCGACATCCACGTAGGCCGCTCCGGCCTTGATGGCGGTAAGGAGCCTCGCTTCTGCCTCGGCGGCCTCGCATTCGCTTGTGCGGCAGGTGGCTGCGAGCGGAACATCCGATTCTCCGAAAAGTTCGTCTATCTCTTCGACCGAAAGCTTGCAGCGGTCGAGCCTGATTTCGGCCATCTCCATGTCAGGCCTCGAAAGAATTTCCCTGATTTCCCTGAGATTCTTTCCCTGTATGCTTGTGCAGATCATCTTCTTCTAACTTTACAGATTCATGGCCTCATCTGATCATGCCGATGGCCTCTTCTACGCTCATGTCCCTAGTCACGACCTCTCCTATGGCCTTTATCAAGACGAAATGGATGATTCCCCCTTCCGCCTTCTTGTCTTTGCCCATGGCGCCGGCCAAGGTCTCCATGGCGAAGGGACAGTCGGTCCTCAGACCGCAGCGGGTGAGGTCTTTCCATATTTTCGTCTCCATGGCTCCGTCGCTCAGCCCTGCCTTGTCCGACAGCCTTGCCGCAAGCACCATGCCCATGGAGACTGCTTCCCCGTGGCTGATGTCCTTTCCCTTTTCCCTGGCCTCATGTTCAATCGCGTGGGCGAAGGTGTGGCCGAGGTTCAGCTTCCTTCTTTCTCCATGTTCGTAAGGGTCTCTGCTTACGATTCCTGCCTTGACTGCCGCGGCTTCTCGAATAAGCTTCTTCAAATTCAGGGCTTCCTCCCTGATGCTTTCAGGCTTGCCTCCCGCCGCCTCGATTTCCGAAAGCGTCCTGACCGCCTCCTCATAGAGTCCTTTCGAGTCATCTATGATGAAGGTCTTCAGCATTTCCGAAGAGCCGGACTTGAAGACACGGTAGGGGAGAGTCTCCAGCGTCTCCGTGCAGAGGAAACTGAAGGCTGGCTGGCGGATTACCCCGAGGATATTCTTGTAGTCGTCAAAATTCACCCCGGTCTTGCCACCGATTCCTGCGTCAACCTGGGCGAGTAGAGTGGTTGGAATATAGCCGAAATTGATGCCTCTCTTGTATATGCAGGCGGCGAAACCACCTATGTCAGAAGTGATTCCGCCTCCTATCGAGATCAAGGCTGACTTCCTGTCAGCCCCCTTCTCCAACAGCCAGCGGCAAATCTCCATGACCGTATCCATGGTCTTCTTATCTTCAGAGGCCTCAATTCCCATGGCCCCGCCCAAGCGCAGCGTCCCACCCTTGAGGATAGTCTCAAGTTCCATGGCGTATTCCCTGGAATTGATGTCATAGAGAAGGAAGACCGGAGCCTCGCCGCAAGTCCGGGAGATTGCTTCCGCCGCCTCGGAGACTCTTTCTGCGGAATAGATCCGGCTCTTTACCTCGCCGCCGTACTGAATCTTGGTTTCTTCCATAATGAATTCAACTTCGCCTGAGGGACAAATATAGCAAATCCGCACCAATAAATCTTTAGGCTCGGTCTCCGCTTCGAGCCTTGATTTTTTGATCATATGGCAAGAGAATGTTCCACTCTACACCCTCAGGATGGGATAATAGAACATCAGGAACAATTTTTTGACGATTCTATTGAATTGTTCTTAACAAGGGATTGAACACATCGAGTTTTGTGCAAAGGGCTTCGCGGGCCTCTTTGCTAATTTTGCCGAGTATCGGGCTGCAAGGGCAGTCCGTGCAAAACAAACCACAATAACACTATTCTTATGCTATTCTGTAAAATTTCACGGCGGATGGCGGTTTTGGCTATAGGTTTATTCCTTGGCGCATCTTCGCTTTTCGCACAGGAAACCATTTCTGTGACGGGAACGGTCATGGATCAGCAAAAGGTTCCCATCCCGGGGGCAGCTGTCATTCAGGCCGGCACCACTGTCGGTACTTCAACTGACAAAGACGGTCAATTTACCATCAATGTCCCGAAGGGATCTGTTCTCGAAGTTTCCTCCATCGGTTTCACGACCCAGAAACTCAAGGCGGCGGAAAAAATGACCATCGTGCTTGTCGAGGATTCCAAACTTTTGGACGAGACCATCGTAGTCGGCTATGGAACCCAGAAGAAGGCCTCCTTGACCAGTGCCATCACAAACATCAAGTCAGAAGACATTGTCTCAACCAAACAGGCTGACCTGGTAAGTTCACTTCAGGGAAAGGTCCCGGGCCTCATGATTCGTCAGAATTCAGGAAATGTCGGCTGGTTCGACCAGGAACTAAGCCTCCGAGGCTATGGAGCCCCGCTCGTCATCATTGATGGTGTAGCCCGCCAGTCCAGGAGCATCAAGTACTGGGGCTGGGTAGAGGATAATTCATCCTCGAGCGCCGCCTTGGCGGAACTCAATCCTGACGATATCGAGAGCATTACCGTACTGAAAGACGCATCTGCGTCAATCTACGGTATCGGTGCCCAGAACGGAGTCATTCTCGTCACCACGAAGAAGGGTCAGATCGGAAAGCCGTCTATCAACTATTCCAACACTCTTACCTATGGAGTTCCGACCGCCCTTCCTGAGGAAGTCGACATAGCCAAATACATGGAGCTTGAGAACGAGATGAGGATCAATCATCGCCAGAGCCCGAGGTTCACGGCGGACGACATTGCTCATTATCGCAACCACGATCCCGGCTATGAGGATTTCAGCTGGTATGACGCCATCATGAAGAACCACTCTTTCAGTCAGGTTCACAATGTTTCCGTCAGGGGCGGCAATCAGCAGACTCAGTATTATCTGAGCGGAAATCTTACGGATCAGGGTTCCATATATAGGACCGATACCGGAGATTATCACCGCTATGGCTTCACAGGAAACTTCACGACGAAGCTCACGCCTTCTCTCTCTCTCACCTTCCAGTCGGCTGTCAACGTTACTGACCAGGAGATGCCGCCTGCAAATACAACGCAGAACGCAATCTACTACGGACTCCTTGCTGACAGAACCATTCATGCCACTACAAAGGACAACCCTAACCATTATTCCGATCTCTCGATGTCTGAGCATCGTAATCCTGTCGCCCTCATGAATTCGGACGTGGCCGGCTCCAATAAGAGCAATTCTGTGACTTTCAGGAATAACCTCGACCTTAAGTACGAGGCTCCTTTCCTCAAGGGGCTTTCTCTCCAGGGCTCTCTCGCCTATGATCTGGTAGACAGAAGCACCCGTTCTCTGACAAAGCATTTCCCGGTCTACGATTATGAAACCGGAAAGCGCACGGCCTACAATCCGGACGAGAATCAATTCTCTGAGAATTGGTCCAACATGATCAAGTATTACGGCCGTTTCCAGGCTAACTACAATCAGACCTTCAAGAATGTCCACCATGTCGGAGCGACCTTCGCCATGGAAGCGACTCTCAACAAGAGCAAGAATATCAACGCGGCGAGAAGGTACGGAGATTTTTTCACTCATGATATCATCAATCAGGGTGATGCCTCTACCGCCACGAACGGTGGTTCAAGATCTTCGAGCGCGAACGCCGGTTATGTAGGGAGAATCAACTACGATTACAAAGGCAAGTATCTTGTCGAGGTGATGGCCCGTTATGACGGTACTTATCTGTATGCTTCCGGCCATCGCTGGGGCTTCTTCCCTTCCTATTCTCTGGGATGGAGAGTTTCAGACGAGCCTTTCTTCAAGGCTATTTTGCCGAAAATCAACAATTTCAAGCTCCGCTGGTCTGACGGAAAGACAGGACAGGCGCAGGGTAAGCCATATGCCTATCTTCCTGGCTACACCTCAACCACAAGCTATGTCTTCGATGACGGAGGCATGCTCAGCGGTTATGCAAACCATTCTCCTGCACAGACTTTGATTTCCTGGGCTGATGTCCGCATGATGGACTTCGGCTTTGACTTCGAAGGATGGAAGGGCCTCATCGGAGGAAGTGTCGACTGGTTCTGGAGAAGGACGAGCGGCATCGCGGACGCTTCTTCGGCCACTGTTCCTGATTTCTACGGAATCTCTCTCCCTCAGATGAATCTCAATGACAGCGAAAACGTGGGAATTGACCTTGTGCTTACTCATCATTATCATATCAAGGACTTTAATTACAGGGTTTCCTTCTCCGCCACCTTCGCCCGTTACCGCATGACCCATCTCAAGAGTGAGGACACGGCTGTCTATTCTTCAGCCGCCGATTATTACGCAAAGCATACTGAGGGTCGTTGGAGCGATGCCCGCTCGGCAAGCACCTACCACTGGCTCGGCGGCCATCCTCAGTTCTCCGGTTGGGCGGATATCGATGATTCGAAGGTCCTCTACAGTAATTCCAGTTCGCAGAATGATCTCCTTCCTGGAATGTACAAGATAGAAGACCGCAACGGAGACGGCATCATTGACGGGAATGACGTCTACTATGATTGGTCATGGAAAAATCCTCCTCTCCAGTTCGGTCTCATAATTTCCGGAAACTATAAGCGTTTCGACTTCAACATGACTTTCAATGCGGCCACCCTTACCAACAAGAACGTTTCGCTCTCCGGAGGAATGGGCTACGGATTCTTCAGAACCTTCTACAAGAATTATCTCGACCGTTGGAAGCTTGCTGATGGATACACCGATCCTTTCGATCCTCAGTCCAAATGGGAGAAAGGCTATTGGCCGGCCATATCAAGCGCCACCGCCGCATATGACTCCTACTCTAACGCCACCTACAGGTACAATCAGCCTTATACTTTCGTAAACGGCACGTATCTGCGTCTCAAGAGCGTAGAGGTAGGCTACACCTTCTCTTCCGCCATGTTGAGGAAAGCTAAGATTCGTTCCCTGCGCGTATATGTGAATGGCACGAACCTTCTGACCTTCTGCAACAAACTTCTCAAGCCATATGACCCTGAGCGCGACCAGAGCAGCTACCTCGGCGTCGCGGGAACTCCGCTCATGAAGAATTTCAGCGCAGGTGTCAATCTTAACTTCTAATGTCTATCCATAAATGAAAAAGATAATAACCTACACCCTGTCGCTTGCGCTTCTTTTCGGGGCGGCCTCCTGCGACAAGATTTTCGACAACCTCGAAGGGGATTTGACAAAAATGTCGGCGGAAGACATGACAGGCTCCGAAGCCGGACTTGACAGGCTGATGTCCAATCTTTACGCCTCTCTTCCTCTTGGGGCCTTCAGCTCGGGAGAGAAGAACACTCCGAATGCGACTGAAACCTCCGGCGGAACCGGAATGTTCGGCGGAGTCCCTGCCTTCTGGGACTATTCTGTCGTGAGGGATGTCAACACCTTCATTAAAGCTATCGATGAAGCCAAGTCCAAGGGCACGATCGACGAGGCTACATATAATTCTTATCTCGGCGAGGCCTTGTTCGTCAGGGCTTACTATTATTTCGCTTCCGTGAGGGTTTACGGCGGAGTCCCTATCGTGACAGAACCGCTCGATGACAAATTCGACGGCGGAGACAATGCCGGGCTCTACATCCCGAGAAGCACCGAGAAAGATACCTGGGACTTTGTTCTGTCCGAACTCGACAAGGCCGCGGATCTGCTTCCGTCTGACCGTGCCACCGGCAAATATCGCGCTACCAAATGGTCGGCCCTCGGACTTAAGTCCCGCGTGGCTCTTTGGGCCGCATCCGTCAGCAAGTATTGGAACCAGGCCAAGATAGGAGACAACTACAAGGCTGTGTCCGAGAAACTTGCCTATATGGATGCATCCTACGCAGACAATTACTATCAGCAGTGCATCGATGCCTGCGAGAAGATAATTAATTCCGGTAAATTCGCCCTTTATGGAGCCGAGCCAGCTGATGTAGACCAGGCCGTTGCCAACTACACCAATCTCTTCCTCTCCAGGCAGGATAGCGAGTGGCTCTTCGGACGCAGTTATCAGAACGGAGTTTCGTCCAACACTAACAACTTCGATCTCCAGAATTCTCCTAACCAGGTTCATGGTTCCGGCACCGGAGTGTGGAAGTTCGGCTGCTATAGCGTGACCCTTGACATGGTGGATGCCTATGACGACTACGGGGCAGGTTTCAGCGGAGTCGACGGAACTATCAAGACCCGCACTGACGGGAAGGAAGACAGCTATTTCCAGACTCCATATTCCAACACCGCTTCCATAAAGGCTGTTTCTTTCGTCAAGTATAACACTCCTGACGGCCCGTTCAAGGACAAGGACGCACGTTTCCTCGCCTCTGTCATCTATCCTGGTACCACCTTCCGCAATACCACTATCAATATCCAGGGCGGACTCTGGAAGTCCGACGGAACGCTCACCATCTATGATGACACCAATCCGAGCGAGAAAGTAGGAGATGTCACCTATTATGGTTACGGAGCGGCATCCGAGAGCAATTTCTCCGCATTCTACAAGCGCGGAGCCACGAACGACGGCAGCTGGTACACAACCGGCTTCGGCATTCGCAAGTTCCTGGATCCGAAGCAGCCTCTCTCATATTCTCAGAATCCATGGTATGACATCCGTTACGCCGAAATCCTCCTCAACTATTGCGAGGCCGAGGTCGAGAAGAACGGGACCAATGCCGGGAATTCCAAGCAGTACCTGAACCAGATCAGGCGCAGGGCCTACTTCCTTGACCAGCGCGACGCGACTCTCGAAAATGTTCTTCATGAGCGCCGTGTAGAGCTTGCTTTCGAGGATGACTATCCTATGACCCTTTACAGAAGGCGTGCCTTCTACAACACCGTCAGGGATGCCGCTTCCAATCCTGAAGGAGGCCGCAAGCACGCCCTCATCCCTATAGCCGACTTGCACTCAGGCACTCCAGGCTATATCTTCGTGCGCGCAAACTTCTTCGGTGATGATGTCGATGTAAGGCCGGCTCCTTATAGCGTCAATGCAAGCCAGTATTACCAGGCGATACAGAATTTCACCATCAACAAAGTAACTCCAAATCCTTCACAGGAATAAATATTGTGGATCATGAAAAAGACATTAAGTATAATTTCGTTTATTCTGGCGCTGACCGCTGTCACCTCCTGTGACTGGTTCACTCTTGACAACCAGGATGGCTGGGATGCCAAGGTCGAAGGCGCCCTCATAGACAGCAAGACAGGCGAGCCGGTCCAGTCTGAGCAGCAGACTCTCAATACATACCAGGGCTATGGCACTTCCCTCTCCGTCATCGAGAAGGGCTGGGATGCCGAAGACGTCCAGTATTGGAATGTGAAGAGCAACGGCACCTATGTCAATAAACTGGTGTTCGCCGGCGACTATACTATGGATACCAAAAACGCGAACTTCGTTTCCGACCCGGTGAACTTCACTCTCAAGAAAGGAAATAACACTGTCAATTTCACGGTGACTCCTTTCATGCGCGTTCTCAACCCTAAGGTCAGCTATGACCCTGCGGCTAAAAAAATCGTGGCTACCTGCACGGTGGAGGGAGGGCTCCCTGCCATACAGATGGCGACGGAAGTGCGTCTGTGCTGCTTTACAGACCGTTTTGTATCTAACCGTTTCAACAATTGCAGCCGTGACGCCGGCGCTTCGGTGAAGATGGTCAAGGCTGACGGGGCCACACTCGTCACCATCAGCATCGACACGCAGTCCCCGCTCAACGCAGCGGAGTTCAAATATAAGAGGGCGCATTACGTCAGAATCGCAGCCCTCGGCTCCCATCCGAGCAACGCCTACAACCGCTACAATTATTCGCCGGTCTTCAAGATCGGCGAGGACTTCAACGTCACGGAGGTGACCGACTGGTAACGGCGTCCAAAGATTAATATGCCATGCAAATACAGAATTTCGTCTTTGGCTCGATAGCTGCCGCACTGATGCTGCTCCCAGGAGTTTCGTCCGCGCAGTCTTACGAGTACCCCTTCCAGAATCCTTCTCTCCCCGAGGAGGAGAGGCTGGACAACGCCGTGTCGCTCATGACCCTCGACGAGAAGATATCGACCATAGTGGGACAAGGCGTTCCCCGCCTGGGAATCGCAAATCCGGGCAGCACTGAAGCCATCCATGGAATCGTCCGGGGAGGCTCAAACCAGCTTCCCAACATGGGCTTTGCGGGACAGTTCCAACAGGCCGGACAGAACAAGCGACGGACGCCTCCTCCGCCGAAGATGGTCAACAGCACCGCCTTCCCGCAGGCCTATGGGGTGGGAGAAACCTGGGACAGGGAGATGGCCCACATAGTAGGCGACGTCATGTCCTACGAGGCCCGCTATTATTCCAAGAATTCCGAAAGGAATTGCCTGATCCTCTGGGCCCCTAACGCCGACCTCGCAAGAGATCCGCGCTGGGGTCGCACAGAGGAGAGCTTCGGCGAGGATCCCTACCTCGTCGGTGAGATGGTGGCCGCGGAGGTGAAGGGCATACAGGGAGATGACCCGGTATACTGGCGCGGTGCCGCCCTGATGAAACATTTCCTCGCGAACAGCAACGAGGACAACCGTTATTCCACCGATTCGCGCTTCGATGAAAGCCTCTTCCGTGATTATTATTCCTACGGATTCTGGAAGGGTGCCAAGGTGGGCGCAAAATCCCTGATGACGGCCTACAACCGTTACAACGGCGTCCCTTGCATCGACAATCCGTTCATAACCGATATCCTGAACAAGGAGTGGGGCATGGACGGGACCATCGTGGACGATGCGGGAGCCCTCCTGTTCTCGGTCAGCGCGCACAAGTATGCGAAGGACATCAATGAGGCCGTCAAGCTCGCCCTCGAGGCGGGACTGACCCGCTTCATAGACTCCAACTTCCAGCAGGTCAAAGACGCCTACGATGCCGGCCTCCTTTCCGACGAACTCATCGACGAGCGGACGAAGTCGAATCTGCGCACCATGCTGAGGCTCGGACTCATGGACGCGTCTTGCCCGTACGACAAGATCGAATTCGGGGACAAGGCCCCATGGGAGACCGACGAATTCAAGGAAAAGGCCCGCCTGGTGGCGCAGAAGTCAGTTGTCCTGCTGAAAAATGATGGAGACCTCCTCCCTCTGGACAAAAAGAAGACGAAGAAGATTGCCGTCTTCGGCAACAGGGCCGAACAAGTGTTGAAGGACTGGTATGGGGCCCTTCCTGCCTATTCCGTTTCCCCTCTCGACGGGATAAAGAATGCCGTGAAGGGAGAGGATGTCGAGGTCCGTTTCCAGAGATGGGACTCTGACGGTTCCGCCCAGGAAGTGGCGAAATGGGCCGACGTCTGCATCGTCTGCGTCGGGAATCATCCTGCGACAAGCCCAGACTGGGGACAGATGTCCATCCAGGCTCCATGGGGCTATGGCACCGTCGCCGGCGACGGGCGAGAGGCCCTCGACCGCCGCTCCCTCCAGCTTGAGACCGAAGACCTCATCAAGGTCGTGTGGCAGGCCAACCACAACACCGTCGTGGCGCTGATCAGCAGCTTCCCTTATGCGATAAACTGGACGGCGGAGAACGTTCCTGCGATCGTGCACATCACCCAGTGCGGACAGGAGCTCGGCAACGCCATCGCCGACGTCATCTTCGGCGACTACAATCCCGCCGGACGAACCACGCAGACCTGGGTCGGCGACATCCTGGACCTTCCTAACCTGCTGGACTACGACATCCGCCATGGACGTACCTACATGTATTTCAAGGGCAAGCCGATCTTTCCGTTCGGCTTCGGCCTGAGCTATACGAAATTCAAGTATTCCAAGGCCAAGGTCCGTCGTGAAGGCGACAAGTGCATCGTAAGCTTCAACCTACAGAACATCGGGCAGAGGGACGGGGAAGAGGTCGTCCAGCTGTACGCCAAGTTCCCCGGCGACGACGCCTCAAAGAGGCTCCGCGGCTTCGAGCGCATCGCACTCGCCAAGGGGGAGAAGAAACGTGTCGAAATCGTCGTTCCAGAGGATGACCTGAAGCTTTGGGACGCCGAGAGTCACGGGTTCGTGCTCCGCAAGGGGAAAACCAAGATTCTGGTCGGTGCCTCCTCCGATGACATCAGGCTAAAGAAAAATATCAGGTTTTAAATTATAATCTTATGAAAAAATTCTTCATGCTTTTCGCGGTCGCCGCAATGTCTGTCGGCACCGCATTCGGCCAGGAATTGGCCAATTTCGCGGGACAACGTCAGCGCATCGTGTCCCCGGAGGTGAAAGATGGCAAGGTAACCTTCCGTCTATCCGCGGACTACGCGACCCAGGTGAAGCTCTCCGGAAACTGGATGGCAAATCCATGGACCGGAACCATAGATATGACAAAGGGAGAAGGCGGCGTATGGGAAGTTACCATCGATGCACCAGAGCCGGAAATCTACACCTACAATTTCGTGGTAGACGGAGTGGCTGTAAATGACCCTATGAACTATCTTGTCCAGAGAGACGGAACCCGTTATCTGAATATGCTCTTCATCCCTGGCGAGAGGTCCGAGAACTATTACGAGGCCTCTCAAAGAGGTTCAGTCACTTATCGCTGGTATGACAGCAAGAGCCTCGGCATCAGACGCAGAATGGCCGTCTACACGCCTTTCGGCTATGAGGATAATCCAAAGGCGAAATATCCTGTCCTCTATCTGCTTCATGGCGGCGGAGGCGATGAGGAAGCCTGGGTCTCCATGGGCCGTGCCGCCCAGATCATGGACAATCTTATCGAGAAGGGCCTCGCGAAACCGATGATCGTGGTCATGCCTAACGGAAACCCTGGTCAGCAGGCCGCTCCTACCCTCAATCTTCCGGTGAAGACCATTGACAGGAACGATCCTTCCATGGAGAACGCCTACGTCAACAGCCTCGTCAAGGAGATCGTGCCATTCATCGACAAGGAGTACAGAACTGTCGCGAAACCACAAGGCAGGGCCATCGCAGGCCTCTCCATGGGTGGCGGCCACACCACTTCCGCGACCATCCTTTTCCCAGGTGTCTTCGACTATATCTGCCCTATGAGCTGCGGAATCCGCGAGAGCGACCACTTGGATGCCGACCTCCAAGGCATCAAGAAAGCCGGTTATAAGCTCTATTGGATTGGAGTAGGCAAGGAAGACAACTTGGCCTATAAGGGCTCCCTGGTGCTGGATGAGGCTCTGACACGCAATGGCATGCCTCACACCTTATATGTGAGCGAGGATGCCCATGTATGGAAAAACTGGAGGCTGTATCTCAACACCTTCGCCAAACTGCTCTTCAAATAAAGAGCGGCGCCGCTCTTCAGACTGAGCTCGGAGGAACTCCGAATTTGTTCTTGAATGAGCGCGAAAAACCGGTGAGAGTCCCGAAGCCGACTCTATAAGAGACTTCGCTTACATTGAGGTCATGGGTCTTTAAAAGATCCATGGCCTTATTCAGTCTATAGTTGGTAATGAAGGTCTGAGGCGATTCTCCGAGCAGAGCCTTGGTCTTCGAGAAGAGGCTGGTACGGCTCATGCACATCTCCGTCGAGAGGCTGGAAACATTGAATTCCACCTCCGAAAGGTGCTCGTCCATGAACTTATATAGCTTGTCAAGGAAGACTTTGTCACGAGGGCTGAGGTCTATTCCCTCCGGGGTGTCCTCTTTCGTGTCTGAGGTCCTGTCGGCGAGCACTTCGTGCATCCTTTCCCTGTTTTTGATAATGTTGGACACCGTGGCCTTCAAGATAAGAGGGTCAAAAGGTTTGCCGATGTAGGCATCGGCTCCGGTCTCAAGACCGTTGAGCTGAGACTCTCTGTCGCACTTCGCGGTGAGAAGTATGACCGGAATGTGGCAGAATTCATCCGAATCCTTGATCTTCGCGCACAAGGTAAAGCCATCCATTCCGGGCATCATGATGTCGCTGATGATTATGTCTGGAGCGGCGGTCTGCAATTTTTCCCAGGCATCCAGGCCGTCGGCGGCCATGATTATGTCATACTTGTCTGAAAGCAGTTCACAGAGATACTCCCTCAGGTCATGGTTGTCATCCACCACCATGACGGCGTTCTCTTTCCGACCCTCTTCCTTTACTTCCGGAAGCTCCACAGGTCTGGCTTCTATGTCTCCTTCCCATATTTCATCCTCAGGGTATGCTTCTTTTCCGGCCGGGAAACTGAATTCGAAGATGGAGCCCTGCGGAACGTTCGGCCGAACTGTAATTGTTCCCTTGTGCAGATTCGCCAGATGGAAGGCATAATTAAGTCCGATTCCGAAGCCTCCGGGATCCTTTCCTCCGACCAGTTTCTTCTGACGGCTGAAGCGCAAGAAAATCTTCTTACTCATTTCCTCATCGATTCCTATGCCGGTATCCCTCACCTCGATGAAGGCTGTTCCTTCACTGACACGGGCCGAAACACTTATTCTGCCGCCTTCAGGAGTGTATTTGATGGCGTTGCTGAAAAGGTTGAAGAAGATTTTTTCGACTTTCTCACGGTCGCACCACAGGCCCAGCGTCTCGGGCATGTCAAGCGAAAGAGACAAAGACTTCTCCTGGAGCAGATAATTGAAATTCCCCGTCAGCGTGTGAAGGAGCAGGCTGAGGTTCGTGTGGGTGATAAGCAGACTTTCTCCGCCGCTCCCAACTTTGTTGAAAGTCAGAATCTGGTCTGTCAGTTTCATCATCTTCCCGGTGTTCCTCTCGATCAGGCCCACCAGAGCCTTGTCATGGTCGTCGAGGCTGTTGTTCCTTGACAGATCCTTGACCGGGCCGTAGATCAGAGCCAGAGGAGTCCTGAACTCATGCGAGATGTTGGTGAAGAAGTCGCTCTTCTCCTTGCTCAGCTCCTCCGTCAGCCTTTTTTCCTGTTCTGCCATTTCAAGCCTTTCTCCCCTTAGTTTGAAGCGGATAAACTGTCGGATGGTCCCGTAGAAGAGGAAGACGGTCAGAATGAAATACAGGATGAGGGCAGGTGTAGAGAGCCATGGTGCCGGCAGAATCCTGAAAGAAATCAGGTTGCTCGGATCGCTCCATTCTCCGTTGGCGAGTCTGGCCCTGACCTTGAACGTGTAATTGCCTCTGTGGAGCCCGGAATAGTACACCTGCTGTCCGGAGCCTGAATTAACCCAGGACTTGTCCTGCCCGTCAAGGAGGTATTGGTAATAGAGCTTCGAACCTGCGTCGAAGTTCATGCCAGAGAAAAAGAAAGCAATTTGATTGTCTTTGTAGCCCAGAACTATTTTCTTGGACGTGTCGCTTATCAGGCGGCCGTTTACTCTCATCACATCCAGTGAGAAGCGGATGGAAGGCTTTCCTTTGACTTGTCTGGGGGAGAAAACGACTATCTTGTCACGGCAGCCGAATAACACCCTGCCGTCTTCCAGAAGGGCGGAACTGTTGAGGTTATAGTTATATGTGGCCTTGTCAGGATTCCCGAAAGCCGAAACTTCCCGCCCGTCTTTCGAGATTCTTACGACGTCGTTACGGCAGCATACCCAAATATCTCCCGAGACACCCTCTTGGATGGACCTGACAGAGGTGTCGGTGAACCCTTCGCCGAGGCCGTAATGCTCTGAAGTGCCGTCTGAAGGATTGTAGTGGAAGACGCCTGAATTGGAGGTCCCTATCCAGAAAGTCCCTTCTCTGTCTTCGCACAGAGAGAGAGGGCGGGGAACAGCGAAGGGGAAAATCTCCAATTTATTCTTGCCGGAAAGATAATACAGATTTTCTGAATCGATGAAGTATGGGCTGCTTTCCCCGGTTTTCTCCCAGACCAGAAAATTTATGTCCCGGGAAGACATCTCGACCTTTGACCTTTGGGACGTGGCCGGATTGAAGATGCAGTCTTTGTCCAGAAGCAGTACGTCTCCGTTCTTGTCTTGCCAGATGTTGCTGAAAGCCTCTCCTTTCCAATAGCCGGTCACTTCCAGTCTCGCTGCTCTGAAGCTATATTTACGAAGAGAAGTTCCGTTGCAGACCAGCCACAGCGAGGAATCCCTCCTGTCTATCAGTGAAGACTTGAGAATGTCCTCGCGGCTTATATCCTTAGGTGTCACGTCCTCATAGCTCATGTCGGAAAGCCTGCACAAGAAGATCCGCATATTAGTGAGAATCAGCAGCTTCCCTCTTCCGAGCGGATAGAACTTGTTCAGCGACTCCCCGGCGAAGTCGTGAGGAACCGGGATTTTGTCCTTCTCTTTTCCTCTCGATATGTAATTTATCCCGTCGGAATTCTTGGACAGCCAGATGTTGTCGCGGTTAGCCATGCATATGGCACGGTCGGTTCCGCTCAAGGTTTCTTCATTCCAGACCTGCTTTATCTGACTGCCTCCGCTATGAAACTCGAACAAGCCGGCATTTTTCAACCCTATCACGGCAGTACTGTCCCCGCGGACGGAATAGACGAAGAGGACCTTCCTGCCTTTTGTCAGGGCGGAGAGATTCCTGGGCAGAGGAAGCGGCTTGAGATCCTTGGAATAAACTTTCAGACCATCCTGCGTGGAGAAATACAGATTTCCATCGTCCATCTCCGCTATCGTTCCGATGCCTCTTTCACCGTCCGGGTAGATTGACTCCTGCTTTCTGTAGGCCCTGTCAAGCACCATCACTTCTCCCTTTCCTCCAATCCCGAATACGAGGATTTTGCCACTTGAAGTAACATGAAGGGCGGCGCCGTAGATAATCTTATCCAGCGGGATAATTCTTTTTTCCGAACCCGTCTGTTTGTCGTATTCCAGAAGACCCTTGTTTCCGGCATAAAGCAATTTCTTCGGATTCAGGTCGGCTATGGCCATGACGTTGTTGAACTCATCCTTAGCCCTTCTGACGACAACTCCGTCCTGAATCAGGTTGATTCCTGAATTCGTGCCGACCCAGAGCCTGTTGCCGGAATCGACTGAAAGGGATTGGATGTAGTCGCTGTTGAGGGAAGAGCCCAGGTCCTGGTAATAAACTTTGTAGATGCTTCCGTTGAAGCGGTTCAGGCCCCTCCTCGTCCCTATCCAGATATAACCCTGGTTGTCTCTCGCGATGGAGGTGACGTATTGGTTTGATAAGGTGAATGAGGTCAGCGGGGCCCAGGCGGCAGTGCTTTCTGTTTTGTCATCGGCCGAAGATTTCGGTATAGATATGGCGGCCAAGAGGAAGGCCAGCCCCGACAATAGCTTCAGGTTCATTGTTATTGAGTGGTTAGCAATGCTAATTTATGAAAAATCTCAGAATTGAGGAAAGCTCTCCGTGAAAGAAATCGGGAGGGCGGCTTAATATCGCCGTCCTCCCGAAACCATAGGTATGTCAGAGATTATATTTTCACCTGAATAGTCTGGCGGATGTCATCTGAAGCACCGCCGAGCATAAGCTCGATGGTCCCGTCCTCCAGCTCCCATTTGTTGGTATCTACATTCCAGTAGCGAAGTTTGCTGACCGGAATTTCGAGAGTGACCTGCCTGCTTTCTCCCGCTCCGAGAGTAAGCCTCTTGAAAGCTTTAAGCTCCTTTTCAGGCCATTCTACCTTGGCGTCCTTTCTATGGACATAGAGCTGTGCGACTTCGTCAGCTTCCATGCCGCCTTTGTTCTCAAGGTTGAAAGTGACCTTGATGACATCTCCTTCCTTGTAAGACTTCTTATTTGCCTTAAGGCCGGAGTATCCGAAGTCTACGTATGAGAGTCCATGGCCGAAAGCATACAGAGGCTTGATGCCCTTGGTGTCGAACCATCGATACCCGACGAGCATTCCTTCGGTATACTTTGATTCAGGTTCAGGCAGCTTGGCGAGGGCGTCGCGGATTTCATCCCTCGACATTCCTGTCATGTCGTTACGGTACATGGTCATGAAGAGATCCCTCTGGGAGGAATTCTTGTCCGGGAAATTGCCAAGTGCAAAAGCCGGAGAATCTTCAAGCTTGGCCGGGAAGGTGAAAGGCAGTTTGCCTGAAGGAGCGATCTTTCCATAGATGACATCTGCCAGGGCATGTCCGCCTTCCATTCCGTTCCACCAGCCTTGAATTATAGCCGCGGAGTATTTCTGAAGCTCAGACAGATCGCAAGGACCGCCGGAGATGACTATGCTCACGAGATTAGGATTGACCGAGGCCAAGGCCTGTGCGACTTCATTCTGTCCAGTAGGCAGTCCGATGTCTTTGCGGTCGCTTCCTTCGGTCTCGATGTTCTTGTTCGTTCCGCAGAAGAAGAGGACTACGTCGGCATCTTTGGCGAGAGCTGCCGCCTGCTCAAGAAGCTTCGGGTCGGCGGCTTCATCGATGGCATCTGCCTTCAACGGGTCGGTGGAAGGCAGAGCCTTTCCCCAGCCTCTTCCCGCATATGACTTATAGCCAGGGGCATAGGAAATTTCAACCCCTTCCCCCGCGCGGTCTTTCAGGCCCTGTAGCGGAGAAATTTCGTAAAGCGCTTTCACTCCGGCTCCCATTCCTCCGCTTGCAGTCTTGAGAACTGCGTTCTGTCCTATGACGGCGATCTTTTTCGCCTCTTTGGCCAGAGGAAGAATGCCTCCGTCGTTCTTTAGAAGAACGATGGATTTTGTGGCGACCTTGTATGCGATATCCTGGTCTTCTGAGGTAGAAGTCATCGTTGTGTTCGCCACGTCCTCAGGAACCGGTTTTATCGCGTAGCGGACGCGCAGAATCTCTCGGGCTTTCTCGTCGATGACCTCCATCGGAACCTTTCCCGCTTTCACGGAATCGATAAGAGCCGGACCGAGATAAGTGTCTCCCGTCATCTGTACGTTGAGCCCGTGCATGGCGGCTCCCATCGTGCTGTGGGTTCCGCCCCAGTCGGACACTGTCATTCCTTTGAAGCCCCATTCTCCGCGAAGTATTTCGTTGAGAAGATGCTCGTTTTCTGAGCAATAAGCTCCGTTGACCTTGTTGTAGGCCGGCATCACGGCCATGGCTCCTCCGTCCACGACTGCCGCCTCAAAAGGTCTGAGGTAGATTTCGCGCAAGGTGCGTTCATCAAGGATCACGTTGACGCTGCCCCTGCTAGTCTCCTGGTTGTTGGCCGCAAAATGCTTCACGCAGACGGCGGTCCCGGCGTCCTGCGCACCCTTGGTGTACATCTCGGCGAGTTCCGCGCTAAGCTCAGGATCCTCGCTCAGGTATTCGTAGCTTCTTCCTCCGACAGGAAGTCTCTGGATATTGACCGCCGGTCCCAGGATGATGTCTTTGCCTCTGAGCCTGGCCTCCCGTCCCATGCCGCCGCCATATTCATAGGCCAGCTGCGGATCCCAGGTGGCCGCAAGTGCCGAACCTGTAGGAAAATAGGTAGCGGAATCGAGAGTCCATCCGGCAGGCATGAAGCTGTTAGGCTGACCTTCTTCACGTATCCCGAACGGGCCGTCGGTGTACTTTATGTCCTGGATGCCGAGTCTTGGGACACCTTCGGAGGACATGTTCGTCTTGCTGTGGAACATTGCCACCTTTTCTTCCAAACTCATCTGGGAGAGGATCCGGTTGATCTGGGCGTCGTTGACGGTCAATTTATCCTGAAGCGTCTCAGGCTTGCCGGTGCAGGCAAGTACCAAGACGCTCAGGAAAAGATAAGGATATAGTTTCTTGACAGCAATCATTCTTTCTTTCCATTATTTGAAGAGGAGAGGAGCGAAATTATTGAGGTAGAGCCTCCAGTTCGGCCAGGTGTGGCCGCCGTCGGATACGTAGAAGGTGTGCTCGAGACCGTTGGCCGTGAGGGCCGCGTCAAGCTCCTTGGCGGAACCGTAAAGGAAGTCAGAAGAACCGCAGGCAAGGAAGTAGAGCTTGTATCCTGCCTTCTTGATGCCCTGGAGACGAGCGTCGAGTTCGTCATTCCTCTGGGCGCCCATGGAAAGCGGGCAGATATAGTCGAATTCGTCAGGATAGAGTCCGGAAGCCGCGATGGTATGGCCGCCGCCCATGGACAGACCTGCGATCGCGCGGGCAGACTTCTTAGGAATAGCCCTGTAATTCTTTTCAATGAAAGGCACGATTTCCTCGACAAGGCTCTTTACGTAAGCGTTGGCGAATTCAGGAGAGCGATAGTCGATCTGCTTCTCAGGGATGCCGAGGGTGCGGGCGGCGCTTTGTCCTGGATTGCCGTTAGGCATGACCACGATCATAGGTTTGGCGAGGCCTTTCTCGATGAGGTTGTCAAGGATTTCGGCAGCACGACCCATGGAAATCCAGGCCTCCTCGTCTCCGCCTGCGCCATGAAGAAGATATAGAACAGGATATTTCGCCTTAGGGTTTGCCTCATATCCATAAGGGGTGTAGACCGAAAGACGGCGGTTCAGGCCGAGAATCTTGCTGTCATACCAAGGATGGCTGACCGTGCCCCTGTGAGCTGCTTCATGAACATTGGCCGTCCTGTCTCCGTCAACGATGAGCATGTTGAGAAAACGAGTGCCGTCACGCTGAACCATTACGTTCTGCGGATCATTGACAGCGACTCCGTCAACAAAGAAATTGTAAGTGTAGATTTCCGGCGCCGGGAGAGGAAGCTTTACGGACCATACATTGTCCGCGCCCCTGGTTAGATCGACAGTCATTCCGTAGCCTGGCATCCATGAACCATAGAGCTTAACTATGGTGGCGTAATCTGCCTTGAGCCGGAAAGTGACACTGTCATTCGCGATCTCAGGAGAAACTACAGGCTTCCTTCGCCCTCCGAAATTAAAATTGGTCAGTTCCTGTGCCTGCAGAGATCCTGCAAGCATGCAGAGACCCGCGGCAATTGTCAATAAGCGTTTCATGTTACTGGTTCAATGATTCGTTAAAAATTTAACAATTATATAAATTTCAATTACTTACGCATACAATAGCCCAGTTTCGGGTAGCTTCACAGCACCTCGCAGACGGCATAGAACAAAGCCGAAAAAAGTGTTAAAAAAGATGAAAATAACGCTTGAAAAATTTGGATAAGTGCTTGATTTTCAGTAACTTAGAGTTACCA
>Ga0256406_1000556_pt1 | contig 67511 bp, 48 predicted proteins | sample RumenRJG_03DNA_FD_185986 | JGI IMG/M metagenome (GOLD analysis project Ga0256406, IMG submission 185986) | Bovine rumen microbial communities from Lethbridge, Alberta, Canada - RJG_03 | ecosystem: Host-associated > Mammals > Digestive system > Stomach > Rumen | place: Canada: Alberta | collected... | reverse complement strand
TCGTCTCGAAGATGGTGTCATCGGGCCAGAAGGTGATGGTGGTGCCGGTGGTCTTGGTCTTGCCAAGCTCCTTGAGCTTCTCGGTGGTCTTGCCACGGGCGAACTGCATCTCGTAGATGCCGCCGTCGCGCTTGACCTGCACGACCATCTTCTTGGAGAGCGCGTTGACAACCGAGACGCCCACGCCGTGCAGTCCGCCCGAGACCTTGTAGGCCTGGTTGTCGAACTTGCCGCCGGCGTGCAGGATGGTGAGGACGACCTCGAGCGTCGAGATCTTCTTCTGGGGGTGCTTGGCCACGGGGATGCCACGGCCGTTGTCCTCTACGGTCACGGAGTTGTCCGGATGGACCGTCACCTTGATCTTGGTGCAGAAGCCCGCCATGGCCTCGTCGACGGAGTTGTCGACGATCTCCCACACCAGGTGGTGCAGACCTGCGGACGAAGTGGTACCAATGTACATGCCAGGACGCTTGCGCACGGCCTCAAGGCCCTCGAGGACCTTGATCTCACTCGCGTCGTACGAGTTGTCGTTCTTGTTTGCCACGTGACTCCCCTCAAAGCTGAGAAAGATACAGACTCAAGTGTACTCCAAGGGCACTTTTCTTCTTGGCACACAAGAATATAGGGAGTCTAAAACAGAATCCCTGCGCATCAGCGCCGCTGAGAGGGGCACTAGAGCCGAGAAGAGCCGTCTTTCGTGTCTCTGCTCTTTTCTCGCCTAAACGACAGGCTCATGGCCTTGTAGACGCTCTGTCTGAGAGATTCCGGTACGGAGCCTGCAAGCTCCTCGACAGTTTTCTGCTCGCTTCCGGTCAGCTCCGGCAGCGGCGGCTTCTGTCCGCCTGCTGACGCAGAACCGTGTGCGCGTTCACTTCGCGTGGCTGGTCCGTGCCCATACTGCGAGACGATGAACTCGATTTCGGACACGTCCAGGCCGCCCATGGAGAGGCGGGCGCGATAGACCTCGCGGTTGGCCCTGAAGTCCACCGCGCGCATGCGGGAGTCAACGTAGACGCCCAGGATGGGAGCCGCTCCCTTCACGTACGGCTCCTTGAGGAAGACGCCCGTGGTGTGGGCGCGCTCCACGTCGCCGTTCACGTTGTGCCACACGTAGGCCGCACGCTGGTTGGCGCTCATGGACCTACGGGCCTCTGAGCTAGAGAACATGCCCTTGAGCAGCGAAGACAGGCCCTCGTAGTCCTCACTCACCAAACTCCACCACCTTCGAGCGGGAGAGAAGCTCGTCCGAGAAGTACCCAAGGTTGGTGGTCGTGACCACCGTCTGGATGCCGCTCTGGGCGAACTCGATCACGGACTGGCGACGGGTCTCGTCAAGCTCCGACATCACGTCGTCCAAGAGCAGGAGCGGCCGAGCGCCGGTCACGTCCTCCGAGACGAGCACCTCGGCCATCTTGAGGGCTAGCACGATGGAGCGCTGCTGCCCCTGGGAGCCAAAGTTTCGGGCGTCTCGGCCGTCTATCGAGAATACGACGTCATCGCGGTGGGGACCGACCGTGGTCTGCTGGCAGCGGAGGTCCTCGGGGCGGGTCTCCTCCAGACGTGCGAGGAAGCGCTCCGCAAGCTCGTCGCGCGTGAGCGAGAGGGGGTCGTCGCACACGGTGCTCTGGTACGAGCAGGTCAGCGCCTCGCCTCCCGCAATGTTCCCGTAGATGTCCAGGACCTTCTCGCGCAGACGGCCAAAGAGGCGCATGCGCGCCTGCAGGAGGGTGGCCCCGCCCACGGCAGCGGAGGAGTCCCATGCGCTCAGCAGCGACAGGTCCGGCCTGTCGTCCTTGAGCAGGCGGTTTCTCTGCTCGACCGTGCGGGTGTAGGCAGAGAGGAGCTTGGAGTAGCCCACCGCAGCCTGGCAGCCAAAGCTGTCCAGCTCGGTGCGCCTGAGGGAGGCGCCGCGCTTCACGAGCGAGAGGTCATCCGGGCAGAAGAGCACGCTCATGAGCGAGGCGGGCATGTCGGCGGCTTGGCAGTGCTTCCCGTTGCGCGAGAACTGTCTGCGCTGCGGTGTGATGTCGCAGGCCACGTCCACCACGCGGCCATCGCCAGAAAGCCGCGCGGCGATGTGCGCCCGGTCACAGCCAGCGAGGATGAGCTGCGACGGCGTGGGGTGCCTGAAGGACGCCCCCGCCGTGAGCATCTGCAGCGCCTCGACGGTGTTGGTCTTGCCCACGGCGTTTCTCCCCACAAGGATCGTGGTCGTGGGCGAGAAGGACACCTCGCGGTCGCGGAAGTTCCTGAACTGCTCGAGCCCGAGGCTCTCTACGAGAAGGCCCACGCTACATCCGGACGGGCATCAGCATGTAGAGGTAGTTGACCTTGCCGTTGGTCTTGAAGATGCCTGGCTGCATGTTGCTCTGCAGCTCCAGCACCAGCTCCTTCTTGTCGGAGACGGCGTTCACGCAGTCGAAGACGTAGTGGTAGTTGAGGGCGATAGAGAGGCTCTGCCCCTCGACCTCCACGGGCAGAAGCTCGGTCGACTCGCCCTGGTCCGGCGAGGACGCCGAGAGGCGCATGAGCTTGCCGTCCGCATCGATGTCAAAGCGCACGGAGGCGTTGGAGATGGCGACCACCGAGACGCGCTTGAGGGCGGCCGCGAAGGCCTCGACGTCTATACGCACCGAGGTGTTGCAGCTCGACGGGAGGAGCTGGCGGTAGTCGGGGAAGTTGCCCTCGATCTTGCTCGAGATGAAGGTCGTGTTGCCAAAGGTGAAGACCACCTGGCTGTCGGTGGTGCCGATGGAGATGCGCTCCTCGAGGTTGGGCATCGAGAGCACGTCGTGGAAGACGGAGCCGGGAACGATGGTGCGGAACTCGCCCTCACCTGTCTCGGCCGAGGCGTCGCAGACGGCCAGGCGGTAGGAGTCGGTCGCCACCAGGCGGATGGTGTTATTGGACGCAGTGAGCAGGATACCCTGGAGGATGGGACGGGTGGTCTCCTTGGAGGTGACCTTGTAGACCTTGTCGACCATGCCGGAGAGCAGCTCGCTCGGAAGCTCGGTCGCGTCCTCGAGGGAGTACTCGGGGAAGGCGGCCCAGTCGGCGGGGTTCAGGGTGTTCAGGCGGAAGGAGGACTTCTCGCACGAGATGGAAATCGTGCGCTCGCCTCCGTCGAAGGTCACCGCGGCATCGTCAAGCGTCTTTACGATGCTCGTGAGCATCTTGCCCGAGACGACCGTCTCGCCAGACTCCTCAACATTTGCCGGAATGCGATGGCGGATCGTGATCGTGAGGTTGTTGGTCTGGAACTCGAGGGTGCCCTCCTCGGCCTTGATGTAGATGCCCGAGAGCAAGGGAAGGGTCGAGTTTGTCCCCATGCCCTTGGCAACGACTGACAGTGCCTTGAGAAGTGAAGACTGACTTACGGTGAACCTCATGGCTGCCCTCTCTTATCTATTAGCTCTTTATCTATATATAAAAGCAATAGTAGTAATAAGACCTGTCTAAAAGTTGAGAACTCACAAACTCGCTGGTAGATGCCATGACATTTCTTTTGTCACATCTACTTCGAACATGCGGTTCTCGACGGTCGAAGGCGTGTTGAGAACTCTCTCAACATTGTGTCCCCACTTTTCGAGGGTTTTCATACGCCTTTCTCCCATCTTGTCGACCTAGGTGTTCTCGGTGATGTTGTCGCGTATCTGCACCAGCCGGTCGTGGTAGATCTTGTCGTCCTTGCGCTTCTTGTCCACCACCCTGATGCTGTTGAGCATAGTGGCGTGGCTCCTGCCGCCAAAGTGCTCGCCTATCTCGGCATACGTGGCGTCGCAAAGCTCCTTCGAGAGCCACACGGCGATGTGGCGCGCGGCCATGATGTCCTTGTTGCGCTTCTCGCCCACGAGGTCGGTGTGGGAGATGTCGAAGTATTGCTCGACCGCGCGCTGAATCTCCTCGATCTTGTACTGCTTCTCGCCGTTTGGCCAGGACTCCTTGGCGAGTCGGTTGATGTCCTCGCGCGAGAGCTCCTCGCCGTGTTGCTCGCGGTGCGTCTCGGCGATGAGGCAGCGCTGGCAGAACCCCTCGATCACGCGGATGTTGGTTCCCGCGCGCTCGGCCATGTAGCTGATGTTCTCCTTCGAGATGGTGCCGGTGATGGCCAGGCCTACGTGGCCCTCGGTGGCGTCCTCGTGCATGCGCTCGCAGAAGGTGGTTATGAGGCGCAGCTTGAGCTCGTAGTTTGGCACCTGGATCGACGTCGAGAAGCCCGAGTCCAGGCGGCTCGTCACGCGCTCGTCGAACGCCGCCTCGGCACCGAGCTGCGAGGGCGAGCGGTCGGCAGCAAGCACGATCTGCTTGCCCGCACTGGTGAGGTGGTTAAAGGCGTCGAAGAAGAAGTCGATGGTGCCCGCCTTTCCGGCGAGCTTCTGGATGTCGTCGATGATGAGGACGTCGATGTCGTAGTAGTGGTCGCGCAGGATGTCCGGCGCGGACCTCTCGCGGTGCGACATGGCCGTGGTGTAGTCGGTGATGAAGGACGAGCCGTCCTTGTAGACGCAGACACGCGTGGGGTCGTTCGCCGATATGTAGTTCTGGATTGCCCGCAGGAGGTGCGTCTTGCCAAGGCCGCTCTTGCCGTAGATGAAGAGAGGGTTGTACGTGCGGTTCTCGCCGTTTGCCACCTGGAGGGCCGCCTGGTAGGCGAACGTGTTCTCGTCGCCCACGACGAAGCGGTCGAACGTGAGCTTGGAGTCCATCTCGGAGATGTCGTCCACCAGGGGGTTAGCGGCACGTCGCTCGTGGCCCGCTGCCTCTCTGGCGGCGTTCTCGTCGAGCCATGCGTCCTCCGGGTTGCTTGGCGGGATCGTGGGCGCGGTAGGTGCGGGTGCCGGTGCTGCCTCACGAGGAGAGGGCGCCATCCAGCGCCGCGCCTCCTCTGGCGTCACCGCCGAGCTTGGTGCGAGGGGTGCTGCGTCTGGGTCCTGCACGAACGTGATGTCGAGCGTCGTCGGCTCGAAGGCTGCCTCGGTAAGGCACTCGTTGATGACCCCGAGGTTCTTCGAGAGGCGGTTCTTGACCGTACGGCTGTGCGTCTCGACGTGGAGAACGCCGCCGTCGAGCGACGTCGGCGAGCAGCTTCTGAGCATCGCCATGACCGAGCCGGGCAGGCGCCTCTTGCTTACCAGGTCGAACATGTCCTGCCACAGTGCTTCGGTGTCTGCGTCGATCTCTGGTCCCATCCCCGCGTGTCCCTCTCGGTGTCCTCGGACGCATCCCGCATCCGTTAATAATGCGAGAGACCATTATAGGGAAATGTTGAAAACTCACCTCTGCGAACTATTGAGATGGTCGAGAACTACGAGAAATGTTGAAAACCCTGACTCCTGTCGACTATTTGGGCCAGACGGTGAGCAGAACCCGGACAGGAAGTTTGTGCCTATACGAAGTTCTGCCCCAGCTGCGTGAGGTAGTACTTCTGACCGATCTTCTTCAGGACGCCCATCTGGTCCATGTTCGCAAGCTCGCGTGACCACGTGGGCGCCGACCTGCCGTAGGACCGCACAAGCTCGGTGGGACCGACCATCTCGTGCGCAGAGAGGTACTCGAGGATCGCCTGTGCGCGGTCTGACAGGTTGATTCGGCCGAGTTCGGCAGCCCATGCTGCCGGCTGCTGCTCTGGGACAGGCGCGGACATGGGTGTTGAGGCGGGCCCCGTCGGCGGGGCCGGCGTTGCCATCTGCTGCTGGTAGGGACCCTGCTGATAGCCCTGCTGCGGGTAGTATCCCTGCTGTGCCTGGTTTGGCGCCGGTTGGAGGTACGGTTGGTAGCCTGGCATGTAGGGTTGCTGGTAGGCCGACGGCATCTGCTGCGTGGGATATGGGACTTGTCCGGGAACCTGCCCATATGGCTGCGGCATTGGGGCCTGCGCCGGCTGCATCGGTTGCGCCGCTGGCTTGCCTGGTGCCGCGCATCTCTCGGCATCCTCTTTTGGCCTGGTGGAGATGGTTACTACCGTTCCACCGGAGATGTTGTCCTCTATGGTGAGGCTTCCGCCCTTGTCCGTCATGTACTGCTGCACGTATGGAAGGCCCGAACCTACTCCGCGAATGTAGTGCTTCATCTCCTCCGTCGCGGAGGTGGTGCCGTATTCCATCGCCAAGTCCTTCTCCTGGATTCCTGGCCCCTGGTCGGAGAAGCGCAGCGTGTTTCCGCCATCCAGGATGGTTATGGTCGGTGCGATGAAGTACGCGTGGATGAAGTTCTCGACAATTTCCCTGATTACGGTGAAGGGTATGTTGCTTCCCTGCTCGTGCGCGAGTCGGTTGACGGTCGCGGTGATCTCCTCGAGGTAGCTTCGGATGTCCTTGGGTTCGATGACCACCACGCGCGGCGCCGCGGCCGCGTCGTCATAGATGGCTATGCGCGCGGGATAGCGGACGCCACCAAGGTCTCCCGATGCCTGACCAGCAGCATCTGAAGACCCTTGGGTGCCCTGCTCGCCCCCTTCGGGCTGGGGCGTGTTGTCGACAAATGGGTAGAACGCGTGGTCCATCCCGCTTTACCTCTTAATTCTTTCACCAGCTTTGACTTTTTAACCTCGTTTGAACCTTGGATGAAAACTTTCACTCGGATTTCTATGTGAACGAAAGTTTTCAACAACGGATGAAACTTGGTTGATAACTGGGTCTAAACGTGAAATACCGGCTGGAAAATCATAGCATCAGGAAGAAAGTTGTCATGGTAGTGAGAAGTTCTTTTCGTTCAACGAAAGATTTCTTGCAAGACCAGGCGCGTAGTTTCCAGTGATTCTGATGCGACAGCGGTGCGTCCCTGTACAAGAATCCGTGCAGTTATTCTGCTTTAAATTGACATATTGGCTGAGAGACCCTTACAATCTTTGAACTCAGGACTCAAGACATTAAACCCGTATGGGAGGAATACACCATGAAGCGTACGTATCAGCCCAACAAGCGTAAGCGCGCCAAGACCCACGGCTTCCGTGCCCGCATGGCCACCAAGGGCGGCCGCAAGGTTCTCGCCCGTCGTCGTGCCAAGGGCCGCAAGCAGCTCACTGTCTAGCAGGTCATCACATGGAGACCATCAAATCGCGTGTCGAATTTGAGAGGGTCTTCTCGCGCGGAAAGCGCTACAACGACGCGTTACTGCGCATTCGAGTGGTGCCAACAAGCGAAGGCGACCTGGCTAAGGTCGCCTTCGTTGCGCCAAAAAGGCTTGGGAACGCCGTTTACAGAAACAGGTGCAAGCGCGTCCTGCGTGAGGCAGCACGCGCTTGTTCGCTACCGCGTGACGGCTACGACGTAATCCTCTTCTCGACCGACAAGACCCACGACAGCTCTCCCGAGCGCGTGGCGACGTCTCTTGAGAGGTTGCTCGAGAGGGCCGGTGTGGTGCGTGGCTGAGTCCAAGGGGGAGACTGCGCTTTCGCGTGCAGCTACGGGAGCCATCCGGTTCTATCAGCGGCACATCTCGCCCTTGTTCCTCCCGCACTGCATCTATACGCCCACCTGCTCGGAGTACGCCCGCCAGGCTATCGTAAAGTACGGTCTGGCGAAGGGTGGGTGGCTTGCCGTGAAGCGCGTCCTGCGGTGTCATCCCTTCCACGCCGGTGGATACGACCCCGTTCCCTAGTCTGTTGGGAACACTCACGGAGGAACCATGTGGGATTGGATTATTAACTTCTTTGCCGCCGTGCTCGCGGGCATCGAGGGATTCTGCGGGGACTGGGGCCTCGCGATCATCATCCTGACCGTCATCATCCGCATACTCATCATGCCGCTGATGAACAAGCAGGTCGAGTCGTCCGCGCGCATGCAGGCGGCCCAGCCGAAGATTCAGGAGCTGCAGGCAAAGTACGCGGACAACCCCGAGCGCCAGGCTCAGGAGATGCAGAAGCTCTACTCTGACATCCACTTCAACCCCGTCATGGGATGCCTGCCCGTGCTTCTTCAGATGCCTGTCTTCTTCGCACTCTTTACCGTCGCGCGCGATCGCATTCCTACCGACGCGAGCTTCTACAACGTGATTCCCTCCCTTGGTGGATCCGCGAGCAGCATGCTCAGCTCCGATGGCTTTGGTGGCGCCTTCATCTACATTTTCTTCGTCGTGCTCTTTGGCGTGCTGACCTTCCTCCAGATGGCCATCAACTCCGGGCAGGTCTCCGAGGACCAGCGCAAGCAGCAGCTCGGCATGGGTGCCGTCATGGCCGTCATGATGGCCTGGTTTGGATGGAGCATTCCCGCAGGCGTGGTTCTCTACTACAACGCGTCTGCGCTGTGGGGAATCGTCCAGCAGTACTTTGTCACCCGTAAGGTCATGGAGAAGGCAAAGGCCGAGGCCGAGCAGAGCATGCAGGGTCAGGCGGCCGTCTCGGTTGACGTGGTGCGCAAGGAGAAGAAGCCCCGTCCCCACAAGAAGAACTAGATTGCTTGTTATCCGATTTTAATTAGATTTTAGCATTAATTATTTATAGGTTTGAATATTATGTTGTCTATATACCTACCTTTTTAGGAGGTCTGTGATGGAGGAAGGAATCCTCGACGAGGCCGTCGAGACTGACGAGGCCGTCTTGTCGGATAGTCTCGATGCCCAGTCTGACTCGGTAGACGAGTTTGCTTCGATTCGAGAGCACTATGAGGCCGGCATCGAGCTTACCGATGAGGAGACCGATCGCATCGCAGATGTAGCGGTCGAGTATCTTCGTGGTGTCCTCAATCTGTTTGGCGAGACCCACTCCTCCATCGACGAGTACGATGGCAAGGAGGGCGAGCTCATACTTGATGTGAGTGGTGGTAATCTCGCCGTTCTTATCGGCCGTCATGGACGTACGCTCGAGGCGCTTCAAACTGTCATCACGACTCTCTTGAGCAGTCGTCTCAAGTTCTACTATCCCATTGTTGTTGACATTGAGAGCTATCGTAGTCGCGCCAAGAAGAAGATTGAGCAGATGGCTCTCAATGCTGCTTCGCGTGCAAAGAGCCATGGTTCGAGTGTCAAGCTTGCACCCATGAATGCTTACGACCGTAGGTTGGTTCACCTTGCGTTGAGGGGTGACGCCGAGGTGACCACGCATTCTGAGGGCGAGGACCCTGACAGGTACGTTGTGGTAACGCCTGTTAAGCTCTAATTGATGTCTTAGACTCTCACATGCGATAGAGTTTAGGAGGGTAGCAGCCGCTACCCTCCTTTTTCGTGCCAATTCTTCACTGCTCAAGAGTTTTTGGCAGTGACAATTTGTGCTTCTTGATTGACTCTTCATTAGGAGACTAGTATGACTTCCAGTACCGTCAGTGACCTCAGTTCTGAGCTGACAGATCTACTCAACGCATGTGATGATTACTCATCCTTTGATTTGAACGCTGAAGACATTGCTCTGCTTGTTCAGCATCTTGAGCTTGTCATTGAAAAGAATGCTGTCTTGAATCTTACGAGGATTACTGATGAGCATGAGGCTTTGATCCTCCACATCCTTGATTCTCTTCTCTTTATTGCCCATGATCCAAAGTTGCTCAGTGCAAGTACGTCACTTCTCGACATTGGTACTGGCGCAGGGTTCCCTGGGATCCCCTTAACCATTGTCAGTGGCTGCAGGGCAACTCTTGTCGATTCTGTTGGTAAGAAGGTGCGAGCAGTTCAGGAGTTTACTGAGCAACTTAGTATCTCTGACAGAGTGTCTTGTTTGCATGCTAGGGCAGAAGAAGTGCCCGACCTCTGTCCTCATCGCTTTGACGTTGTTACGGCTCGAGCTGTAGCCCAAACGAATGTTCTCATTGAGTATGCCACCCCTTGTCTGAGAAGAAACGGCTTCCTTATTGTTGGTAAGGGCAACCCAACCGGTGAAGAGCTTGAGACAGCTAATTCTGCAGCACAGATTTGTGGACTCAAGAGGACGAATATGTTTGAATACGAGCTACCGCGAGAACTGGGTCATAGATCTATTCTCGTCTATAAGAAGGTTGGTAATCCTCGAATCAAACTGCCACGTCAGAACGGCATGGCGAAGAAGATGCCCTTGGGGCTGTAGTCACCTTCAAGCCTTAAGCCTATTCTTTTCTAATTATCTATTTGCGACTACCGTCTGAGAGTTGATATGTGACGCTCTCAGGCGGTTTTAATTTGTCTATGCTGCAATATAGTTGTTGTGCTTCTGTTTAGAGCGCTCATTATCAAGTGGTCTGCCAGTCGTGTTTCACGTGAAACTTCTTTGTGGATTGTATTGTCATATTCGAGCTAAATATGCAGCTGTGTCTCTCAGGACAAATGCTATCTTTCAATATTCTCTGGCGGTTTGCTATTGCGCACCCTTGTGAATCTTATCGAAAGTGAATAATGGAAATGCATCTATCATAATTTTTCAATTTGAGTCAGTGGGTTTACTTCAAAGTGCGAGTTTCATGTGAAACATGGTGCATTTAGATTAGTAAGCATAAATAGAATCTGCTGTTTCACGTGAAACAGGCGGGATGCTGAATACAGAGATTTATATTGAATGATTCACATGAAACTTGATAAGCAGACTCATTATGAGGTGAATTCATCGAGACGAAGTTGCTAAACAGAAGGTAAAGCAGATACATACGTTTCACGTGAAACAATAAAGCACAGAGAATAGTCCAGAAATAGCTCAATTGAATAGAATTCTCGGTGTTCCACGTGAAACAATACTCTATGATTGAGCCACCAGGTTGGTGAGTAAACGAACATTAGACGAATTTAGCTCGGCAATTGGGGGTATTCGTGGGATATCTGGATATAAAGCGTGGATTCACAAATAGGGATCCAAAGGTTCTCGCAATAATTAACCAAAAGGGCGGAGTTGGAAAGTCGACTACGGCAATTAATCTATCTGCGGCACTTGGAGAAGCAAAGAAGAAAGTGCTCGTGATTGACCTTGACCCTCAGGGAAATACGACAAGTGGCTATGGAATCGAAAAAGAAGACCTTGAGAACGATATGTATGATGTTCTACTCCAGGACTTCCCAATAGAAGATGTCATTGTAGATACTGTCGAAGAAAGAGTGTTTGTAGCACCAGCAACAATTCAACTTGCAGGTGCAGAAATCGAACTCGTATCAGCAATGGCACGCGAAAGCATCCTAAAGAGCGTTGTCGAGAAGATAAAGGGCGAATTTGACTATGTGTTCATCGACTGCCCACCATCACTGGGGCTTCTCACCATTAACGCTCTCGTAGCCTCTGACCAGCTATTGATTCCAATTCAGTGCGAGTACTACGCACTTGAAGGAGTTACAAAGCTCATTGAGTCGATGAGGATGGTAAAGAGCAGACTCAATCCTTCCCTTTCCATCTTTGGTGTCGTAATGACAATGTATGATACGCGAACAACGCTCTCGCACCAGGTTGTTGAGGAGTGCGAGAACTACTTTGGTCAGCAGATATTCAAGACGTATATCCCAAGAAACGTCAAGATAGCTGAGGCGCCAAGCCATGGCTTGCCTGTGACTATGTATGCGCGAATGAGTAAGGGTGCTTCAGCATATACAAAACTGGCAAAGGAAGTGATTCGTCGTGGCTAAGAAGAGTGGTCTTGGAAAAGGTCTTGAATCCCTTATGGGCGAGGCAAACGCTGAGGTGGGATCTCCAACAGCGGAATCGTCACTTCCGATTTCGAAGGTTAAGCCAAACAAGGGACAGCCTCGTAAGAACTTTAAGCCAGACGAGCTTGCTGAACTTGCAGATTCAATAAAACAAAACGGAATTCTCCAGCCCATCATCGTAAGGAAACAGGGAACATCATTCGAAATCGTGGCTGGAGAACGCAGGTACCAGGCTGCGAAGCTGGCTGGCCTCGATGAAGTTCCAGTTGTGATCAGAGACATCAGTGATGAGGACGTCTTTAAGCTGGCCTTGATTGAGAATCTCCAAAGGTCTGATCTAGATCCAATCGAAGAGGCGCAGGGGTACAAGCAACTCATTGACAAGAACGGGCTAACCCAGGAGGAGGTTGCCCGTCTCGTCTCGAAGTCTAGATCCTCTATTACTAACACCCTAAGGCTCCTTGACCTGCCGAACGAAGTCCAAGACCTCATGAGCGAGGGCAAGCTGACTGCTGGACATGCGAGAGCAATACTCGCGGTTCCGTCTGAGGAAGGTCGAGTGCGGCTGGCGGAGAAGGTCGTGGCGCAGGGATTGTCGGTCAGGCAGACAGAAACACTCGCTCCACTGTTTTCTGACAACAGTCAGGCGGAACCGGTGCGCAGGCAGCCGGTCCCCCAGACCTTTAAGCGCGCCGCACGTCAGATGAGGCTGGCGCTCGACACTAACGTCAAGGTAAAGACGGTACGTGGACGCAACAAGGTGGAGATTGAATTCGAGGACGAAGAGGCTCTGGCCCACCTTGTCGACCTTCTCACCAGAGAATAGGAACAACCATGAAGAAACTGATGGGATGCGTAGTTGTGACTGCCACGCTAGTAGGAGCTGGTTATCTGGTTTACAGGGAGGTACTCTCTGACGAAGCCAAGCAGAACATTGAGAAGATGGTCAATACCGTCAAGGTGTCCTATAAACGGATAAATGATGTAATCGCATCGGTGAGAGGCGACATTATGACGGACGATGGGCCTCTACCTAACGTTCAGGCAACCATGCAGCAGTGGAAAGATCTGGGGTATTAGACCAAGGATACAAGAACAAATGTTCTATTATAAGGAAAGGAGCTGTCATTTGGACAGCTCCCCTCCTCTACACATAGCAGCGAAACTAAGGAACGAGAAGAAACCTAGGCTTCTCTCATACGCTGACGTAGCTGCCCGCAGGCGGCGTCTATGTCTGCACCACGGGAGTTCCTGATTGTTGCCTCTACGCCAACGGAAGCGAGGCGAGCGACGAACTCCTGTGCGCGCTCAGGGCTGGCAGGCTTGAACTTGGAGCCTGGCACCTCGTTGAGCTGGATGATGTTCACGTGTGCGAGCGTGCCGCGGCAGAAGTCGCACAGTGCGCCAAGCTCGTCCTCGTTGTCATTCACGCCCTGGATGAGAGCGTATTCGTAGGTAGGCCTTCGACCGGTCTTGTCAACGTACTCGCCCATCACGTCGTAGAGGTGAATGAGGGAGTACTTCTTGACGCCGGGCATGAGCATGTTGCGTGTGCTCTGGTTGGCCGAGTGGAGAGAGACGGCGAGCGTGAACTGTTCGGGCTCATTGGCAAAACGCTTGATCAGGGGAATCACGCCGCAGGTAGATACCGTGAGGTGGCGAGCGCCAATGCCTGCACCCTCAGGAGAGTTGAGGCGCCTGAGGGCAGCGAGGGTAGCGTCGTAGTTCATCATCGGCTCGCCCTGCCCCATCATCACCACGCTGGTGACGCGGGTGTTGAAGTCATCGCGAACGTGCATGACCTGCTCGTATATCTCGCCAGCGGTGAGAGAGCGCGTGAGACCCGAAGCACCTGTCGCGCAGAAGGCGCAACCCATTGCGCAGCCTGCCTGCGTGGAAACACACACGGCAAGGCGGTTCTTGGAAGGCATGCCAACGCACTCAACGGCAACACCATCAGGGAAGCGGAGCAAGTACTTGCGGCTTCCGTCCTGCGAAACCTGGCGAGCGACCTCCTCGACTCCCCCGAGCGTCACATACTCGGCGAGCTGGGCGCGAAGTGCCTTAGATAGGTTGGTCATCTGGTCAAGCGAGGTGACGTTCTTGACCCAGACCCAGTCCTCGACCTGCTTGGCGCGGAACTTGGGCTGACCAAGCTCAGCGAGAAGAGCCTCGAGCTGTCCATGCGTGCAATTCCTGAGGTCGAGCTTCTCGGTGTGTGTATTGACGTCATCCGTCTGCATTTCTGGCCCCTTGCCCTAGTTGCTTGGCGTGGTGGAGTATCCTCTTTGGGTTACCGTCTCCGTGTTGGTTTGAGTCTACCGCACGGCGGAGAAATGCGAGGGAGAGCACATGACAAGTCAGGACGTGTTGGGGCTCAAGGTTGTGGTTATCGCCGGCGGCTGGTCCGACGAGAGGGAGATTTCCCTGGATTCGGGTCGTGCGTGCCAGAAGGCGCTCACCGAGGCCGGCTTTAAGGGCGTTGACCTGCTCGACGTTGCAAGCGGCGACTTTGTCTCGCAGCTCACCTCAGGTGGCTACGACGTGGCCTTCGTGGCGATGCACGGGCACTATGGCGAGGATGGCTGCATCCAGGGCCTCCTCGAGATTCTGCACATGCCCTACACCTTCTCGGGCGTCCTTGGGAGTGCCGTGAGCACCGAGAAGGAGGTCGCGAAGACCCTGTACCGCGAGGCCGGCATCCCCACGCCCCGAGGCACCGATGTTGCCCCTGGCACGGAGCTCAAGGCGGAAGACGTTGACCGCATTGTCGACGAGCTGGGGCTGCCGCTCTTCGTGAAGCCCGCAGCAAACGGTTCGAGCTTTGGCGTCACGCGCGTCACGAGCGCCTCTCAGCTTGCGGACGCAGTCAGGCTTGCCACACAGGGCGGTGACCGTGCGCTTATCGAGGAGTGCGTGACCGGCACCGAGATCACGGTGCCCGTCATTGGAAACGACGAGCCCAAGGCCCTCCCCATCGTCGAGATCGTGACCGGCGCAGAGTTCTATGACCTCAAGGTGAAGTACGAGCCCTCTTCCATGCACCATGTGATTCCGGCGCGCTTGGAGGCGGGCGTCTACGCGCATGCACAGGAGCTTGCGGTGCGCGCCCATCGTGCCCTGCATCTGCTCGGGGCGTCCCGCAGCGACTTCATTGTGCGCGAGGATGGAACGCCGGTCATTCTCGAGACGAACACCATCCCCGGTATGACCGAGACCAGTCTCCTTCCGGATTCCGCTCGTCATGGCGGGATCGAGTTCCCCGAGCTCTGCAAGAAGTTCGTGGAGTACGCGCTCGAAGCCCACGGTAAGTCGGAGGACTAGACATGTCCCTTGCCAACGCAGGCGGGCGAGAAGAGAACACCGAACGAGCTGCAGCCGCCCTTGAGCGGCTGCTTCTCCCTGGAACGCCCGAGGACGTCCGCGCCAACTACCAAAGCCTCGCCGAGCGGGCACGGACCCATGGGTTCGACCTGCTCGAGGAAGAAATCGTGGTGCTCGACACGGAGACCACGGGCCTCTCGTTCAAGGATTGCGAGCTCATCGAGATTTCTGCCGCAAGGCTTTCTGGCCGTGAGGTCACCGAGCGCTTCGAGACCTTTGTCGACCCCGGCAGGCCCATCCCCCCAGAGATCCAGCGGCTCACCGGTATCCGCGACATCGACGTGGCGGGCGCCCCAAGCCCGCAGGATGCGGTGCGCGCGCTCGCGGACTTTGTGGGTGGCGCTCCCGTCCTGGCTCACAACGCGACCTTCGACCGCACGTTCATAGAGGGGGTCCGTGGTGGCGCGGAGGTGTCGGACACCTGGATAGACACGCTCGCCCTCTCGCGGATCGCCCTCCCGCGCCTCTCTTCCCACCGGCTCTCCGACATGGCGGAGGCGTTTGGCTGTGGCTCCGTCACGCACCGCGCAGGCGATGACGTTGACGCGCTCTGTGGCATGTGGCGCATCATCCTCCTTGGCCTCTCCGACCTTCCGGCTGGGCTCCTCGGGCGCCTGTCCGAGATGCATCCCGAGGCAGAATGGCCATTCAGGCCCGTCCTTGCGCACCTTGCTGCGGAGCGAGGCCCTGAGCCCTTCTCGCTCAAGGCACTTCGCCACGGAATCGTGGCTCGCGAGGAGGCGCGCCCCAGAGCCGACGCCGCCGAGAGCGACGAGGCGCTCGTTGCTCCCTCGCCCGAGGAGATTCGGGACGAGTTCGCGCCTGAAGGCGTGGTTGGCCGCATGTACGACAACTACGAGACCCGCCCGGAGCAGGTGGCGATGGCGCTGGAGGTGCGAGAGGCACTTGCGACTTCGACGCACCGCACGATCGAGGCGGGCACGGGCGTTGGAAAGTCCATCGCCTACCTTTTGCCCGAGGTGCTCTTCGCACAGCGCAACAACGTGACGGTGGGCATTGCCACGAAGACGAACGCCCTCACCGACCAGCTCGTATCCCACGAGCTTCCGGCGCTTGCGCGGGCGCTTCCAAACGGCCTCACGTTCCACAGCCTGAAGGGTTACGAGCACTACCCCTGCCTCCACAGGCTCGACCGCGCCGCGGTGGAGGATTTGCCCCTCGAGCTGGCTCGCAACGACGGGCGCTCCGACAATGCCATCGCCGGAGACATGCTTACCGCCATCGCGGTGACGTATGCCTACGCATGCCAGTCTCCCGACGGCGACCTCGACGCCCTTGGCATCCGCTGGCGCTACGTGCCTCGGCAGATGCTCACGACCACACCAGGCGAGTGCCTGCGCACGAGGTGCCCCTACTTCCCCAACGAGTGCCTGGTGCACGGCGCCCGTCGGCGCGCCGCAAGCGGGGACGTGGTCGTGACCAACCACTCCCTGTTGCTTCGCAACGTTGCGGCGGAGGGGAAGATACTGCCGCCCATACGCCATTGGGTGGTGGACGAGGCCCACTCCTTTGAGGGGGAGGCGCGCCGCCAGTGGGCGCACGAGGTCTCGGGAGACGCCGCTCGCGCTGCGTTCGAGCTGTTGGGGGGCACCAAGAGCGGAGCGCTCCATTCGGTCATGACGTCAGTCTCCGCTTCGAAGCTCGAGGGGGCGACCCTCGTGCAGGGGCTGCTCACCAAGGCCGCTGCGTCCGTCTCGCGCGCCGCGGTCTCAACCGCAGACCTCTTCATGGCCATCCACGAGCTGGGGGCAATAGCCCGTGGCGATGGCGGCTACGACATGGTTACGCTCTGGATTGACGAGAAGGTCCGCGAGACGTCCCAGTGGGGTGCCGTTGCCGAGGCCGGCTCTGCGGCGCTCGCCCACCTCGACGAGGCGGCAAAGCACCTGGGCGAGGCGGAGGAGAAGCTGGGCGAGGTCACGCCGCAGCTCTCGGCAGATCTCACGGAGTCAGGACGCTTTGTCTCCGAGCTGCTCGAGAGCCTTAGGCTCATCCTGGGCGGAGAGGACCAGACGTACGTGTACTCCGCGGAGCTGTACCGCTCCAAGCGGCGCATAGGCGCTGAGAAGCTCCTTGCCGAGAAGCTCGATGTGGGTGCTGACCTTGCCGAGAAGTGGCTGCCCGAGATGAAGAGCGTGGTGTTCACCTCGGCCACCATGGCGGTGCGGGACGACTTCTCGCACTTCGACCATGCGGTTGGTCTCGACCGGCTGAGCGCCTCTGAGCGCAAGGACGTGCGACTTGATTCCAGTTTTGATTACGACAAGAGCATGTCGGTCATTGTGACCAAGGACATGCCAGCTCCAAACGAGGGTAACTACCTCGATGCGCTCATCGAGCTCCTGTACGACGTCCATCGCTCGATGGATGGCTCTGTGCTCACGCTGTTTACGAACAGACGCGACATGGAGCGCGTGTACGCCGAGCTTGGCCCACGCCTTACCAAGGCGGACCTGGCACTGGTGTGCCAGGAGCGTGGCTCCTCTCCTCGCCGCCTGCGCCAGCAGTTCATGGCCGAGAAGCGCACGTCTCTGCTCGCGCTGCGCTCGTTCTGGGAGGGGTTCGACGCCTCTGGGGACACGCTGAGGTGCGTCGTGATTCCCAAGCTGCCGTTCGCAAGTCCCAACGATCCCATCGTGAGGGAGCGCGACCTGCGCGAGGACCGCGCATGGTGGCGATACTCTCTGCCCGAGGCCGTCATCTCGGTGAAGCAGGCCGCCGGCAGGCTCATCCGCACGTCGAGCGATCGTGGCGTGCTGGTGCTTGCCGACTCGCGCGTGGTGCAGAAGCGCTATGGCCGCGCTTTCACGGGCTCGCTGCCCTCCAAGAGCGTGACGACGCTCGAGACGGAGAACGTTGGGCGCTACATCGAGATGTGGCGCTCGACACACGAGCGTTAGGGCGAAAGCACCCTCGGCAACTCTCAGCGCCGGTGCCCGAGTTCCCGCTCTTCCAACTTGTGCTTGGCATAGGCGACGGCGAGGGAGTTGACCTCGCCGTCGCTCGTATGTGCAGTGCCCGCGCATGCGGCGATGTGCCTGGGAAGCCACTCTCCCCCGTAATAGGGGATGCGCGCGATGATCACAGACCCATCGTCCCGCTCGATTCGTAGGCCTGGCCAGTCGAGAAGGTCGAGGTAGTGCCGGTCGCGAAACGTGATCCGAACCATGCGCCGGCCGACCTCCGCTATTGGGTCTGGCGCGATGGCCTCGGCAGGAGAAATGCGCACGTCCGTCATCCGGTCGAGTCGAAAGACCCGGTTTCCATGGCGTGATGGGTCAAAGGCGTCGAGGTACCAAGCGCCATCTGAGTTGCGAAGCCCCTTGGGGTCGACGTGGCGCTCGCGAGGTGCTTCGTCTGCGGTACCCCGGTACGAGAAGTTAAGCATTCCGAGCTGGGCTATCGCTCGAGAGCATTGAAGTATGGCGTGGGCCACCTTGGTTGCTGCGGCCGCATTGCCCGTTTCCGGCTGGCTGTCGAGATTCACGGCCGTGCCGAGCGTTCGCGACACCTGAGAGTCGCTGGGGCTCGACGGAGAGAGCGAGCCGGCCAGCTTCTTGTAGAGCGGGGAATCGACGGGGATGCCCATGCGGGCGAGCGCGGCCTGCACCGCAACGCTTTCCGACTTTGTGAGCCGAAGCTTCTTCGCGTGGACACCGGGTTTGCCCTCGAGGACGAGACGTCCGTTGGTCTCATCCGCCATAAGGGGCAGCACCGACGCACCCTCGCCGGTTGCGGAAAGTATGAGGTCCATTCGATGCCGCGCGTCCTGCTCGCTGATTCCCAGGCGCCCGGCAATGGCGGAGACATCAAGACTGTCCCCTGCGTGGTCCAAGGACGAGACGATGGCCACGAGCTCCCTTGCCTCTTGGAGACCACCCTTGCGGCCTGCTCCCTGTCTGCGATTAGCCATGAGAGACAACCTCCTCCAGCTTGGTACGCCAAACCTCTACAAGCTCTGGAGGAGAAAGGGGCGTGAGACCTTCCGCGATTGCCCACGACGCAGCATCCTCAACATTGCTCACGGCGACAAGCCATGTTGTGCGAGAGGGTGCGCCGGGGAACTCGTTGGCGGGCGTCCTTTCTGCCGCGCGCTCATTCGGCACAGCGCTGCTCGTCTCCAGCGGTTCTCTTTCCAGCGTGCCTCTACCTTGTGTGGCTCGAATGGTTTCCTGATCGGCGCACGCAGGGATGGAGAACGCCGCCTCGCATACCGTTGGGCCAATCTGGAAGGGAAGCTTTTGCCAGTCCCGGACGTCAAAGTCCTCGGGAACCTCGAAATGTGTCGAGGGGACCTCTGTTGCCCTCCCTACTCGGTCGATGCGGTATGTGCGCGTAGAGCCATCTATGACTTCTCCTGCTTCCCCAACGGAAGGTGCAACCAGGTACAGGTGCCCCCGCATACCAAAGAACCCATACGGCGCGACAAGTCGCTCCAGAGAACTCCCGTCGGCGCGCGTGTAGGCGATGCGGGCCGCGTGTCCCGTAAGACTGCAGCCTCGCAGGGTCGCGAGCTGACGACTTGACAGCCTGTCTTCGGTGGGCAATGCAACCGAGGAAGGCGTGTCGAACGAGCTGTCAATCTTTGAGAGCGCGATACGGAGTTCGGCGCCATAGGGGAAGTCGGGATCGTCCACGAGGGGGAGGCAGGCGACGTCAAGAGCCATGGCGTCCTCCTCCGAGAGCTCCGTGTTCTCGACAAACGAAGCGTCGTCTGCATGCCAGAGGGTCTCCGGGCCGTCCGAGCGGGTCACCGTGATTCCGCATTCAGCGAGCGCAGCTCGATCACGGCGGAACGCCGCGCGATACGAGTCCGCCTTCTCGAGGTCCGGATAGAACGAACGCCAGATTATCTCGTCCTGTATGAAATCCGAGCTCATGAAGGCAAGGGCGAGCGAGGCAATCCTTCTTGCCTGCTCGTCGTCCTTGGTGAGCACGAAATCGTAGTCCACAGGGTCCAACGCGACTCCTCCATACCCCTAGCTGACAGGACTGCGGGTGCCTGGCAGCTCTTGTCCTGGGTGCCTTGCTGCTGGGGTTAGACGATAGACGATAGGGAGATGCCTTGCGAGATTGACGGACGGAGTCGATGCGATAAATGCTGCTGAGCGAATGGTGGCTCAAGCATGCATGTTGTGGGGTAATTGCCGTGCAGAAGGCGGTCCGATGGGTGCCGGAGTGATATCGGAGCCCTTCAAGACGTATACTCGACAAGGTATACGCGCATTCTCGCGGCCCGGTGGGTCGCGTGACCAGCGGAGGATGTACAGCATGGCCATGACACATGACTATATGGACTACCTTGAGGACCAGATCGGCATCTCCCCGGCAAATAGCCAGGAAGAGCTTCAGGCAGCCCAGACCATCGCAGACCTCATGCGTCAGCATGACGTGGACGTAAACGTAGAGGAGTTCGACGCCCCTGGTGCCGGCCGCCTTGTGCGGTGCGCCCTGCTCGTGCTGATGTTCGTGGGAATCGTGCTTTCTGGTACAGGCATCTCTGCCCTTGGCGTCGTTTTGGTCCTTGTGCCGGCCGCGCTTCTCATTCTCGAGGCTCTCGGCATTGGCGGAGGCATTCTCTCCAAGATTGGCCCGGCTGCCCGTAGTCAGAACGTGGTGGCGGTTCACCATGCCACGGGCGAGCTCGTTGCCAAGGGAAATAGGCCCATCGTCATCGTGGCGCACTATGACTCCCCCCATGAGAGCTTCCTGTATGGCAGCCCGCTCTCCCGCTACATCCCCATGCTTCGCAATGCGCTCAAGTGGCTTGTCCCTGCAGTCGCGCTTTGCTCGCTGCTCCAAGTCGTCAGCATCCTCCCGGCTCCGCTGCGTTCGGTTCTGTGGGTGGTAGGAATCCTGCTTTGCGTGCCCCTTGTGGTTCTCGGCGCTGATGGCATCTACCAGAAATTCTCGCGCTGCTCGCTCGGGTCCAACGACAACAAATCCTCGGTCGCCGCTCTCCTTGGCGTTCTCGACAACGTTCGACCCTCTGGCGAGAAGCCCGTTTCGCGACGAGCCATCGAACGGGAGCAGCAGGAGCAACAGCGTGAGCGCGAGGCCGCACGGGCGGCCGACCAGGCTACAACCGACCAGGCTACAAGTGAGTTTGGGGATGCCATTGAGACAGAACCCGAGGCCGCTCCGGCACCACAGGTCGAGGAGGTCGTCGGCGTCCGACACGGCAAGGATGTTATTTCGGCGCTTGGCATCCTCCCTACTAGCTGTGAGATCGAGTACGTCGACTCCTCCAAGAGCATGAGGGCCTCCTCCATCGACTCTGACAAGACCAGCGAGCTCCCCGGCAACCCTGCGAACGCTGGCGCGCGAATCTACGCGGAGACTCAAGTTGACTCCGTTGACTCGACGGAAAGCCTTCCCAAGCCGCAGCCTCCTCGTGTGAGCGACTCTGAGCCCACCTCTGCTTCCACTTCGGTCTCTGCCGAGGCAACGGAAGCCGAGAAGGCCGCTGCGCCTGCTGCGGACGAACCCGCAGAGGCCGCTCCCGCACCCGAGAAGACCCGCTTCTTTGATCGCAAGAAGCTCGCAAGCATGTTCGATCGCTTCGAGAGCCATGGTGTTGGCGAGAAGGATGACTCCGGCCTCACCGCAACCCCCGTTGATGACCTTGGGTCCACGAGGCCTGCGGCACCGACTCCCCGCAAGCGCCCCGAGAAGCCCGATGACCCCAACTGGGGCAAGTCGAGCTTCAAGCCTCAGGTGTCCGATGTTGCCCGCCGCGCGGCGCTCTTTGACCTCCCTGATCCGTCTAGGTCCACTGACCCGTTTGCGGCCGACGCCGATGCCACTCAGCTGGCGCCTTCCCATCCTGCAACCACTCCCTCCAGGAGGAGCATGGGTAACCTCCTGAGCGATGCGGATGCCCGGAACGCACGGCGAATCCGTGGGGGCGCACCCGAGTCTGAGGTCCCCGTCATCACGCCGGCACCAGCTGTTCCCCCGACCGTGGCTTCTGTCCCGACTCAGGATTCTGAGGTCGCTTCGCCAGATGGCCTGGATGTGATTAGCGCCGACGATCTGGGAATGGCGGAGCCCACAGAGCCAGCCTACGAGCCCGAGAAGCATCACTTCAGTCTCTTCAGGCACAACAAGGACAACGCCGGTGGTCGGTCTCGCGGCCAGGCGATGCGCGGTGGAAACTGGCTGAGCGACGATCCGGAGAACTGGGACGATAGCTCGGATTCCGATCCTTGGAAGGGAGGAGCAACCACCAGAAGCGGGCTGCGACTGGTAGAGGATGCCCCCGCCGAGACGGCAGACCCGGCTCCTGAGGGCGTGCCTTCCGAGGAGCCTGGCTCCGGCAACTCTCCCATGAACATCGTCTCGGACGAGCCTGACGAAGCGGCCGACTCTCCTGCGGAGCAGACCGTCGATGGAGATTCGGAACCCACAGACGTTCCCACAGAGGAAGACCTTCGTGCTGCCGTCCTCCACATGGGTGATGACGAGCTTGTCTGCCACGACATATGGTTTGTCGCCCTTGGTGCCTCCGACCTTGACCATGCTGGTATGCGCTCCTTCCTGTCCGAGCACCGTTCGGCCATCCGCGGCGCGTTCCTCGTGAACCTCGACTGTGTTGGTGCCGGTGACCTCTCGCTCCTTACGCACGAGGGGTTCGAGCCTACGCGACGCGCCGATAGGAGGCTCCTCAGGCTCCTCACCGGCACGGCAACCGACCTCCATGTGGACATCAAGACCCAGAGGTTCGATTGGGCCGATACTGACGCCTCCATAGCCATGAGAAACTCCGTGCGTGCCGTGACGGTCATGGGCTTGGGCGAGAATGGCCTGCCCGCTCTGTCCCGTACCGAGCAGGATGCTCCCGAGAACGTTGACGGCGACCAGGCGGCCTCGGTTGCAGAACTGGTAACGGAGATGATTCGCCGCTCATAGCCTCGCACGAGGCTTGACGCAGGGCTCGTTAGCCCAAGGGGCCGGCCGACGCCGGCCCCTTCTCGTATCTCGTGCGGCTCACCGATTTCCAGGCGCTCTACTCATCTCTTCCTCTTCCGCCAGATGCCCAGGATGATCCCTGCGCTTCCGAGCATCACGCAGGCGCCAATCACGACGCGAGGTGTTGCGTCCCCGGTCCTTGGAGTTCCGCCACGACCGAAACGCTCCTCCTCGGCAGGTGGTACGTCTCGTCCGTAATCGACCGTCTGACTCGCCGCGTTGAGGTCCTTGTGGCTGGCGACCTCCTGTCCGCCTCGATAGAGGGACTCGAAGACGACCACCCTCCTGCCTTCGAGGGCAGGCCCATCGGTTTTGAAGGGCACAGCGACAGAATCGTCTGCCTGAAGAGGGACGAACCGTTGCGAAACCTCAATCGCGTCGCCCTCGTCATCCAGGAGGGCCTTGCCGGAATCCGCGTCCATGAGAACGCCTCTGAGTTCGTAATCGCTTCCGGGCACCAGTCCCTCGTACGCCACGACATCGACGATTCCCGTAGTGTTCTCGGCTGAACCCTCGTGCCTGCCCGTTGCCTCGTCTGTTGCCGTGGTATGTATCGACGGAACGCGCTCTTCTCGGTCATCTATGGTGCCCAGGTCAAGGACCTCGTTGTGGCGCGGCTCGGGGAACTCCGTTGTAAGCTCAAAAGAAACGAGCGCACGACCACGGTTAGCGTCACAACGCAGCTCCTGTATCTCGTAGCGATCGTATGGGAACGCGGCGAGTCCCTCGATGGGCTCCTGGTTGGCATCGCTCAGTCCGCCGAACCATACTCCATCCTCAGCGCTGAGCAGGGAGGAATCTGCCCCGGGTTCGGAGTGGTTCCCCTCCCGTTCGACCAGCGCTTTGTCGTTTGTGTTGGTTCTACGCGCAGATCCAAAGGTCGAGGAGTCAAAGATGCCGTTCTCGTCCGTCACGGCAACATGGCTCTCACCTGTTGTGGCGCTGGTGATGAGGAACGCCACGTTTGCCATGGGCTCTTTGGTTCTCTCATCTCGTTTCACAAAACGGATGTCTGTGCGCTCCACCTGATCGTGGACAGCAGCGTTTGCCCCGGACAGGTCCACAATCTTTTCGTTGTCAACGATCTGGAACGTTGCTGACCAAAGCGTGGCCTCGCTGTCCAAGAGATAACCCTTTGGGGCCAAGGTCTCCTTGACCGAATAGGTGCCATAGGGAAGCGCGTCGCTGGCGGTGGAAACAGTTCCGTTCTCGTCCGTCGTCAGAGTGAGTGCCGTCTCTCCAGGGTTAACCATGGTTCCATCCACCAGAACGGGGTGCGCAGAGACGTTGGTCACCACGAGCTCTGCCCCTTCAAGCGTGGCCGAGCCGAGAGGCTTCTTTCCCAGAGTCTCGCGGTCAACCTTGCCGAGACGCACTCCGCCGCATATGACCTGGTCTTCGACAGGCGCCTGGGCTTCGACAACCAGTCCATCCTCGCTGATGGTCACCTCGGCATTCCAGGTGGTGTTGAGGAGGTAGCCTTCCGGGGCAGATACCTCGCGTATGGAGTAGCGCCCATAGGGCAGCTGGTGGGAGGTCGTGGTTGCGTGACCGTGAGCATCCGTCACAAGGTCGATGCCCGTGATGACCTCTCCTGGTGCGTACCTCACGCCCGAGACAACCACGGCGTGCGAGGATTCGTTCGTGATCTGGAAGTGCGCTCCTGCCAGTGAGGCATCGCCTTGAGGAGTGGCATCCAATAGCTCGTGGTCGATCTTGTCGACGCTGACTCCTCCGGACACGGGAGTGTCTGGCAACTCGACCTGCGACTGGCTGTCGTCGTGGAGCACGAGCGTCTTGGTCCAGCCCTCGTTGAGAAGGTAGCCCTTCGGTGCTTTCGTCTCCTTTACGAGGTACGTGCCGTATGGGAGTTCGATGCTGGGGAATCTGCCCTCGGCGTTTGCCGTGAGGGTGCATATCATCGCGCCTGGTTCAAAGGTCGTGCCCTCGTACACAACGCTTCCCTCGGATGCGTTGGTGATGCTCACCTCACATCCCTCAAAAGTTGCGTCGCCCTGAGGTCCCTCAGAACCAAGGTTGACGTCTACCTTTACGAGCGGCGGAGTGGGAGGCCTTTCCACACTCTCATCTACCATGCCGGCGTCCGCTGGCGTAGCGGAGCCATCCACAGTGGCAATGCCAACCCAATCGGAGTTGAGCTTGTAGCCCTCTGGCGCGCGAACTTCTCGCAGCTCATAGGTGCCGTAGGGAAGGACCCTCTCGCTCGTCGCACTTCCTGCACTATCAGTTACTAGTTCGAGCCCCTCGATGACTTCTCCCGTATTGAAGGTGGCTCCGTTGATGCAGACGGAGTGGTCGGACACGTTGCGTACCTGGAACCGAGCACCAGCAAGTGTGGCGTCGCCCTGGGCGACACCCTCCTTGAGCTGATGGTCAATCTTGCCCACGTGAATCGAGCCGAGAAGGACCTGGTCACTTATGCCACGGCCCATCACTTCCTTCACGGAGCTCGTGTTGTTCCATCCGTCAAGCGTTTTCCAGACAGCCTCGCCGTCTTCAAGCGTGACAACTGCCGTGTGCAAAGAGGGGTCGGTAAGCTCGTAGCCCTCCGGCGCCTTTGTCTCCTGGACTCCGTAGGTGCCAAGGGGGAAGACCGCATCTCCCTGAGAGTTGGTAAAAAGATCGTCACCCGAGACAAGTTGCGAACTGCTGTAGGTAGCCACGCCATATTCGTCGGTCGAGAAGACCCAGGTACGGAGCGGGCTTTCGGAGGTGTCTCCGGCGGTGTTTCCGTAGTAGGTCACTGTGAACTGCGCTCCCGCAAGGGAGGCGTTGCCCTGGGCGGTGCCGCCTGTGTCGGCGTCGAGCTTCTGGACAAGGGCGCCTGCGGGGGCGTATGCGGGTTTCTCCTCGACGGGGCTTCCCTCCACCTGTGCCGTAGTTCCAGAACTCACGCTCACTGGATAGATTTGTTCGTCCAGCAGGTATCCCTGCGAGGGATAGATCTCGCGAACGTAGTAGTCACCTGTCGGCACGCCGGTGAACAGCGCATGACCGTCCGAGTCCGTGGCGCAGGACTGCACTAGCTCGGTGCATTGCTCGTCGGAGTAGAGCCCGTAGCGAGCGCCCTCAAGGGAGTAGCTGCCGTTGCCCTGCGTAATGCTCTCCTCCGCAGAACGTTTGATAAGCTCAACCTGGCCGTTTGAGGGTCCCATGGGGAACAGGACCCAACAGGAGGGGAAGCACTTAGGGGTAATCCCAGAGATTTGATTGCCGTTTACGAGCGTTTCGGCGCTGCCCAATCCGTTTGACCTGTGAGCGGAGTGCCAGAAGAGGTCCTCGTCAGAAGCGTTTCCCCAGAAGAAGCCAACGTGGTCGTCAGCGGTGTTGCCATAGGCGTCCGCACCAGATTGGAACACAGACGTGTAGGGAACAGCGCATATGATGTCGCCCTTCTGGAGCAGTCCAGAAGCCAGCATCTCCTCCTTGGTGTCGAAGGTGTAGGAGATGACGTCGTTGTTGCTGCAGACGGCAAACCAGTTGAGCAGGGACGCCCAGTTGCCGCGGTGCCCATTCGTGTTTACGAAGGTCTCGTACGGAGTGCCCCCAACCTTGTCCAGGACATACGCAACGAACCCGTTGCACTGCATCCCGGGGGAGTACCCTCCCGAATCCCCGTTGGGCCGAGGCCAGTTACCGGTATCGTTGACTCCCTTATAGGGAGTGCCGAGGTAGTAGCTGTCGTGTTCGTGCGCAGTGAGTTCATCTACCACCTGCTGTCGTGTAACTCCCACGACGTCACTGATGTACCTGCTGCCATTGGGGTTGTGCAGGTACGCGATGTTGGCGTTGCCCGAGGCGGGAGATTGAGCCAAGGCGATACCGTTGCCGGAGAGGCCAAGTCCACCTCCAAGCATTTGCTCCAGAACGAGCACGCACGTCACCGCCATGGCAACGAGACCCTGCCACAACGAGCGTCTCCCAGCGTGACCTGGTCCCACGTGCGGCCCGCCTTGCAGCTTGTCTCCCCCAAGTAGGCGTGCGTGCGGTATCTCGCGTCGCGCTCTCCTCCGTTTTGCTCCTCTGTCTCTTGCCTGCCGTTGTTCTTGCTCCATGTGTCCTCCTCCGCGCGTCGATGGGCCTGTCGAGGGGGAACAAGGCTAGAGGTGGGTGCTTGCACGCTTCTGACACTGTGCGGACAGGATGCCGACACACAGCTGACAGGAAGCTGACCGTAGACCCCGATATGCTGGGGAAATGGCGCTTCTTTAGGGGGTGCTTGTCCAACAAAAGTACGTAGCGAGAAGTATATTTGAGCTCCCAGCGGGGCTTCGTGCACGGTGGACGGTAGCCGAACGGCGCTTTGCTGAAACCTCCCCGCTCTCGCCGTAGTCAAAGACGTTCTGGGTATACCAAATGAGGTATCAATCCTGTTTAGGTGCAAGAGAAAGGAACCGAGATGGATAAGGACCTGTTGGACTACACCACATCAAAGGTTGACGAGATGCTTGCCGCTCCCTCTGCCTCTGCTGAGACCAAGAGCGCAGCTCAGGCGTGGAAGGACGCAATCGCAAACGGCTCGGATGCGGATGCCGCAACAAACACCCTGCTCGACGCCATCAGCGAGCACCAGACCTCGATCGATGACCTGATTGCCTTTGCTGGGTCGGATGCTGGCAAGCAGGTCTTTGGCGAGGAGGGCGCGGCCAAGATGCTCGCCCATTCGGAGGAGCGGAAGAAGGCCGGCGCGATGTTCTGTGACTGCGCAGCCTGCAAGCCTTGTCACGAGCTCCTGCACAAGTTCGGGCGCGAGAAGGCAGACGTCTACCTATAAGGCGGATGCGGGGCGCCAATAGGTGACGGATGCCCTCGCGTCGCGTAAAGTCGCGTAAAGCCCGAGAGTCGAAGTTGCGTCCAAACGGGAAGCTTGTGGAGTGGGGCCCTTTTGGCCTGTCCTGTGCTAGAATCTCCACACATGCGGGCATCGCCAAGTGGTAAGGCAATGGCTTCCCAAGCCATCATCCGCGGGTTCGAATCCCGTTGCCCGCTCCAGGACAATCAGGGCCCCTTCTCGGGGCCCTTTTTATGGGTATCAGTTTCGTGAGCATCCAAGTGGCACAACAACCGATGTCCGCACGCCAAACCCGAAGGGAATCACAATGACCGCAATACCAATGACGGAAGAAGAATGCCGTTTGGCAACCGAGGCGCTCTCTGAGCAGCTTGACCGCTATGCGAATCTCTTGGTCAAGAAGGGCGTTGCCATCCATCCCGAGCAGGAGCTTGTGCTCTCTGCGCCTGTCGAGCGTGCGGACTTCGCGCGCAGGGTCGTTCGTGCCGCATACCGCGCCGGCGCCGGCCACGTAACGGTCATCTGGCACGACGATCAGGTAACCCGTCTCACCTACGAGAACGTCCCCACCACGTGGTTCGAGACAGTACCCTCGTGGCAGCGCGAGCAACTCAACTCCCTTGCCGAGGGAGGTGCGGCATTTCTCTTCCTCGAGGGGTCTGATCCGTCCTCGCTCAAGGGCATCGATCCTGCCAAGCCTGCAACTGCTTCGCGTGCACGAAACGAGCAGTGCAAGTCATTCCGAGATGGAATGGACTTTGGACGAAATGCCTGGTGCATCGCAGGTGTTCCCGTAAAGGCATGGGCGCGCGAAGTGTTTCCCGAGCTTTCCGAGGCCGAGGCAGTATACCGTCTCTGGGTTGCCATCCTCGAGACTTCTCGCGCCGAGGGCGATGATCCCGAGGGCGCCTGGGAGACCCACAACGCATCCTTCGAGCAGACCAAACGCATGCTTAACCGCAAGCACTTCTCGGCGCTGCGCTATGAGTCCTCGAACGGTACGAGCCTGATGGTAGGGCTTACCGAAGGACACATCTGGGAAGGTGGCGCCGGAAAGCTTCAGGACGGGACGGTCTTCTTCCCCAACATTCCCACTGAGGAAGTCTTCACCTCGCCTGACCGCATGCGCGTCGATGGCATCGTGTACTCTGCCCTTCCGTTAGTGCACAATGGTCAGACCGTTCGTGACTTCTGGCTACGCTTCGAGGCCGGCGCGGTGGTCGACTACGGCGCCAAGGCAGGCAGGGATGTGCTCCAGCACATCCTGGAGACCGACGAAAATGCCGTGCGCCTTGGGGAGGTCGCCCTCGTTTCAAAGAATACCCCCATCCGCCAAAGCGGGATTCTTTTCTATGACACGTTGTACGACGAGAATGCCAGCTGCCACCTAGCGCTGGGCATGGGCTTCCCCGAGTGCGTGGAAGGCGGCCTTTCGATGGACAAGGACCAGCTGATGGCCGCTGGCGTGAACCAGAGTCATACGCACGTTGACTTTATGGTGGGGTCCGATGACCTCAATATCTGGGGCGTTGCAGCTGATGACACCGAAACCCCGGTCTTCATCAATGGCCAGTGGCCGTGGGAGTAGCGCGCTAACGGTTTTGCGCTCCCGGAGCTTCCCGTCGAAGTAGATCACGATGCGGTTTCGGTTGGGGTCCACGTACGGAGAATCCGCGCGTGGACCCTGCACGTAAGCATCTGGTTCCTGGGAGGTGTACACCTGAGGGAGTGGGTTTTCAGCGGTGTGGCTGCATCGAAAGCCTTCTCGTTACACTTCCCGGAGTTCCGCTGCATCGAACTGCCCTTCGTTACATGCATTTATTGAGAGCGCAAAAGTAGAGAAACACGACGGGCTCGAAAGAAGCCAAGGTAGGCGCTGTAATCAAATCATCAATCAATCTGAGAAACGGGTTTAACCCTCAATGAAGTAGTGTAACGAAGAGGGTTTCGGCGCAGCATCGCGCTCTTTCATGTAACGGAGGGCGTTTCGATGCACTGAGGGACGTTCGCAGACCGCCAGAGGCTCTGTCAACCTCGCCCTGCAGCCTGCAGCCAACCCCTGAAAGCTGTGTCCGGCCTCTCCGCCACGCACTCCGGGCGTGGTAGAATTGCCCTGCTGCAGTGGCCTTGGTCACGAAGCTTGCGCTCTTAGCTCAGTTGGTAGAGCAGGGGACTTTTAATCCCAAGGTCGAGGGTTCGACCCCCTCAGGGCGCACCACGCAAAACAGCAGGTCACGGCCCGTGCGGCTGTGGCCTGCTTTTTGGTTGCGAATGCGTAGCCCCCGGCGTGGTTGCAAACTCCTCCAATCCGTTTGTTTCAAGCAGAAATCTTTTCCAGCTCGCACTTGCCAGCACGGGCCCCGCGGGCCTATAGTCCCCATAGCAACGACAGCCGCGCGAGATTCGCGCGCCACTTTTTGAAGGGGTGACCAACGCATGATTTGCACCACGAGCAGCCATGGCATGGTCTCCCTTCGACGCCAGAACCGACGAATCAGCCCCGCGATGTCGCGTGCGCTGGCGTAGGTTCTTGTCGTCTTTCTCATTACAGACACTTCAAGACAAGGCACCCAGCAGCGCCCGACACGATTGGGGGCTCTTCGTGACGTCGCGGTACGACCACGGCGCTCGTTCGTTAGCATGTCTGCAAGGGGTATCAAGGCCCAACAACAGAAAGGTGCACCAAAATGGCTGAGAAGGAAAAGGTCGTCCTCGCGTATTCCGGTGGTCTGGACACGTCCGTCATCGTGAAGTGGCTGCAGGTCGAGAAGAACATGGACGTCATCGCCATCTGCGGCAACGTCGGCCAGGACGAGAAGGACCTCTCGTGGATCAAGCAGAAGGCCCTCGACATGGGCGCCATCGCCTCCGAGGCCGTTGACATGCGCGAGGAGTACGCCGAGACCATCGTCTCCAAGGCCATTTGGGCAAACGGCAAGTACGAGGGCATCTACCCGCTGCTCTCTGCTCTTTCTCGCCCCATCATCTCCAAGCATCTGGTGGACATTGCGCACCAGTATGGCGCCAAGTACATCGCTCACGGCTGCACCGGCAAGGGCAACGACCAGGTGCGTTTCGAAACCTCCATACGTGCGCTCGACCCCTCGCTCGAGATCATCGCCCCGGTGCGCGAATGGGACCTCACCACGCGTGACTCCGAGATGGAGTGGGCAAAGGCCAACGGCGTGCCCGTGCCCACCACCCACAAGAAGCCCTACTCCATCGACGACAACCTGTGGGGCCGTGCCATCGAGTGCGGCGTTCTCGAGGACACCTGGAACGAGCCCCCCTCGGACATCTGGACGATGACCAAGAACCCCGAGGACTGCCCTGCCGACCCCGAGACCGTTGTGATTGGTTTTGAGGGCGGCCTGCCCGTCTCCATCAACGGCGAGAAGATGTCGCTGCTCGAGTGCATCATCAAGGCCAACGAGATCGCCGGCCGCAACGGCTTTGGCCGCATCGACATGATCGAGGACCGTGTCGTGGGCATCAAGAGCCGTGAGTGCTACGAGTGCCCGGCCGCGCTCCTTCTCATCCAGGCGCACCAGTCGCTCGAGACCCTGTGCCTCGACGCCGAGACCCTGAAGCAGAAGGCCAAGCTCGACGTCGAGTGGGCATCCACGGTCTACCGCGGACTCTGGTACTCCCAGAACCGCGAGGCCATCGACGCCTACAACGCCTACACGCAGAAGTACGTCACTGGCGAGGTGCGCATCAAGCTTTGCAAGGGCGGCCTGTTCGTCGACGGCCTGCGCTCGCCGTACAGCCTGTACGACTACAACCTTGCCACCTACGACGAGGGCGACACCTTCGACCACACCGCCTCCAAGGGCTTCATTACCATTCACGGCCTGCAGTCCAAGACCTGGTCTCGTGTCCAGGGCCCCGGCTCCAAGCTGCAGTAGAGACGTCATTGGGCAGATAAGACTCGGTCTGCCACGCAAGGGCGTAGGGAATGGCGCCGCCGTCGGGTGTTCCCGGCGGCGGCTTTTCTACCGACTCGTCTCCGCGAGCCGTTGCGTTAAGCTAGCAGGCATATCAGACAAGGATCGAGAGGGGCGCTCATGGCACTGTGGGGCGGTAGGTTCGAGAAGGGCGTCGACGCCTTCACGCAGGAGTTTGGCGCTTCGCTCGAGGATGACAAGGCCATGGCACAGGAAGACATCAAGGGGTCCCGTGCTCATGCCAAGATGCTGGCCAAGCAGGGCATCATCTCGAACGCGGACGCAGCTGCCATCGACGCGGGGCTCGAGAAGATATCGGGCCAGATCGCGGACGGTACCTTTGCCTGGGATGTGAACGACGAAGACGTCCACATGGCTGTCGAGAAGGCCCTTACCGCGGATATTGGCACGCCCGGCGCGCGCCTGCACACGGGCCGTTCGCGCAACGACCAAGTGGCCACCGACATTCGACTCCATGCAAAGCGCCTCTGCGACGAGCTTCTCGAGGGTAACGTCGAGCTTCGTCGCACCCTTCTGAGCGTGGCCGAGAAGAACCTTGGCGTGGTGATGCCGGGCTACACGCATCTGCAGCACGCGCAGCCGGTGCTCTTCTCGCACCATGTATTGGCGTACTTCTGGATGTTCTCGCGAGACTACACGCGCCTGGTTGCCGCGCGCACGGCAGCGGACGCAAACCCGCTGGGATCTGCGGCGCTCGCAGGCACAACCTACCCGCTCGACCGCGAGTACACCACCGAGATTCTCGGCTTTGACCACGCCATCCCCAACTCGATGGATGCCGTCTCGGATCGCGACTACCTGCTCGATCTGGACTACGCCTGTGCCGTGAGCATGATGCACCTCTCGCGCCTGTGCGAGGAGATCGTCCTGTGGAGCAGCACGGAGTTTGGCTTCATTACGCTCTCCGACAGCTATTCCACAGGCTCGTCCATCATGCCGCAGAAGAAGAACCCCGACTTCGCAGAGCTTACGCGCGGTAAGACCGGCAGGGTCTACGGTGACCTCATGGCGCTGCTCACAACCATGAAGTCGCTCCCGCTGGCGTACAACAAGGACCTCCAGGAGTGCAAGGAGGGGCCAGCCGACGCCGCAAAGACCCTGCTTGACTGCATGGCCATTGCGTCAGGCATGCTTGAGACCATGACCGTTAACGCAGACGTCATGCTCGCGCAGGCGAGCAGGGGGTTCACTGCTGCCACGGACGTAGCCGACTACCTGGCAAAGAAGGGCACGCCGTTCCGTGAGGCCCACGAGGTGGTTGGCAAGTTGGTTCTCTATTGCGAGAAGCATGGCAAGGGTCTCGAGGACCTGACGGCAGAGGAGTTCAAGGCGGCAAGCCCGCTCTTTGGGGACGACATTGCTCAGGACCTCGATCCTGCCGGAATTGCCAACGCGCGCGTGACCTATGGCGGTACTGGCGAGAAGGCCGTGCGCGTCCAGCTCGGGGAGGCCAAGGAGCGCCTGGCGAAAGACGAACGGAAGTAGCGTGGGCTCGTTTCGGCTTCGAAGAGCTTGAAATGGGGATGGCCTGAGCGCACTGATGTGTGCCCAGGCCATCGTTTTGTCTCGCTGAATTACGCACGGTTGAGAATCGGCTTGCGCAATCCTGGGCTTATATCGTCGTTACTCTCTGCCGTGCGTAATTCTCGCATCGCAAAGGGAGCAACGTACGATTTCCGTGCGAGCGAGAAGGTGCTTGCCGCGTCCGGCGCAGGGCAAGCGCCTTGCCCTCGGAGTGTTCGATGCCGTTCACCCGAAAAGCTAACCGTCCGGCTAGTATTGTCGATGCAATGGTGTAGCATGAGTAATGAGAACATATGTTCTACTATTCGTCGGACGGGAGGGCGTATGGATAACAACCACGTCGATAAGTGGGTGCGGCCAGTTACCCCCTCAACGGAGGAACTGGGAGTCTCGGAGTCGGACTATCTTCCGCCTATGCGACCTGGGGATGATTCAGGCTGGATAAACACACGCGTGTGCGTCATTGTGACCATCGTGCTCGCGGTGCTTGCTATTGTATCGGCGTTTCCTGTCGCGTCGTACTTCTCGTCCCCAGATGCCTATGCTAGCGTCAATCAGACGCTCGACAGCCAGAAGAACACTGCGTTGGGGCTTGTCGCAACTGCCACAACGGCATCGGTGGCAGTCTCGGCAATTCCGGATGACGTGGGGACTCCCATTGCCAATCAGCTGGCAGATCTCTCTGGCAAGCTGGCGGTGGTTCTCGCGATTATCTACCTCGAGAAGTTCTTGCTCACCACCTTTGGACTCATCGCCTTTAGGTGGTTTGTGCCGGCCGGAATCTTCTTGCTTTGCCTGTGGCTGTGGCTTCGCGGAAAGTGGAGCCCCAGTCGGGTCCTGTTTGTGTGGGCAGTCAAGCTATTGGTGGTGGCCCTTGCGTTGGCTACTCTCGTCCCGGTGAGCGCTGGTCTTACACAGACCATCACGGATCAGTACCAGACATCCCTCAAGGCGGAGGAGACTAGGCAGGAGGCAGACGAGACCAGCGCTACTGTATACGAGGAGAACAGCGACCAGGATACCGATGAGAACCAGAACATCCTCGACTGGCTCGGATCTGCAATTTCAAGCGGCGTCAACGCGCTTGCTTCCGGCGCGGCGGATGCGGCCAATGCGGTTGGGAATCAGCTCAACAAGCTTATCGATGCTGTGGCGGTGAGCATCGTGACGTCATGCCTGGTGCCGCTTGCCGTGCTTCTTCTCTACTTCTGGGTTATCAAGCTGTTTACCGGTGCGGACCTTACGGGCTACATGTCAAAGGCCCAGGGGACGGTGGGGACGGTCGTGCGCGGTGCGGGCTCTGCCGTGCGCGGGGCTGCCAAGCGGCACCGTGCCTCCACATCCAAGTAGTTGTGCGCGGTAAAATCTAGACATCTTTGACCTTGCTGCGAAAGGAACGCAGATGATCGATCGCTATACCCGTCCCGAGATGGGCCACATCTTCTCGCTTGAGAACAAGTACGCAATCTGGCAAGAGATCGAGGTCCTCGCTTGCGAGGCACAGGCCGAGCTGGGCAAGATTGGCATCACAAAGGAGGAGGCAGCCTGGATTCGCGAGCACGCCGCCTTTGACAAGGAAGAGGTAGACGCTATCGAGGCCGTCACCAACCACGACGTCATCGCGTTCCTCACCGACATGGGCCGTCACATCGACGCCGACGTTCCCGAGGGAGACCCCAAGCCCAGCCGTTGGGTGCACTTTGGCATGACAAGCTCGGATCTTGGCGACACCGCGCTGTGCTACCAGCTCGTTCAGGCCACCGACATCCTGCTCGAGGATTGCAAGAAGCTTGGCGAGATTTGCAAGCGCCGCGCGTTCGAGGAGCGCGAGACCCTCTGCGTAGGTCGTACCCACGGCATTCATGCCGAGCCCATGACCTTTGGCATGAAGTTTGGTAGCTGGGCGTGGGAGCTCAAGCGCGATTACGACCGTCTCAAGGATGCCCGAGCCAACGTGGCATTTGGTGCGATCTCCGGTGCGGTGGGCACGTACAGCTCGATTGACCCGTTTGTCGAGGAGTACGTCTGCGCGCACCTGGGACTGGTGCACGACCCGCTTTCGACCCAGGTCATCTCGCGCGACCACCACGCGTATCTCGCTGGCGTCCTTGCCACCACGGCGGCCACCTGCGAGCGTATCGCTACAGAGATTCGCAACCTCCAGCGCACCGACGCCCTCGAGGTGGAGGAGCCCTTCCGCAAGGGTCAGAAGGGCAGCTCCGCTATGCCTCACAAGCGCAACCCCATCACTGCCGAGAAGGTCTGCGGCCTCTCTCGTGTGGTGAAGGCCAACGCGCAGGTTGCCTTTGACAACGTGGCGCTTTGGCACGAGCGTGACATCTCACACTCTTCTGCGGAGCGCGTCGCCCAGGCTGACAGCTTCATTGCCCTTGACCACATGTTCCAGTGCCTCATCCGCATCGTCGACGGCTTGGTGCTGTACCCGCAGCGCATGCTCTCCAACCTCAACAAGACCCGTGGCCTCATCTACTCGAGCAAGGTCCTGCTCGCCCTTGTCGAGACCGGCATCACGCGCGAGGAGGCCTATAAGATCGTGCAGGACGACGCCATGGCTACCTGGCATGAGGTCCAGGACTGCACGCCGGGGACGACCTTCCGCGACAAGCTCGCCGCGGACAGCCGCTGCACGCTGACGACACAAGAGCTTGATGCCATATTCGACCCCCAGAGCTTCCTCAAGCGCAAGGACGTGGTCTTTGACCGTCTCGAGAAGCTCGAGTTCGAGTAGTACTCAAGCGTGGCCGGGCGCGTCCCTCCTTCGTTTTGCCCGGCCTTGTTTGACTCATGACAGACAGGAAAGGCACCAATGTTCCACTACGACTTTAGGCCGCGGGGTGTTTGCTCCCAGGCCATCCACATAGACCTCACCGACGATGGCTCAACCATCGAGGGAGTCACCTTCGACGGTGGCTGCAACGGCAACCTCAAGGCCATCGGCAAGCTGGTCAAGGGGCAACCTGTCGACCAAGTTGCCAGCGCCCTTGCGGGAAACACGTGCGGGCCTCGTCGTACCTCCTGTGCCGACCAGCTGAGCCTCGCATTGCGCCAGGCCCAGGTGGCGGCGCGAGCCTAGGGGCATTCGTGTTCGGGCATCTTAACAACGGTCGTGCCGGCTTGCAGGGCCCTGCGGGTATCTCTCGTCGCTCGTTCTTCAAAACGGGCGTCGTCGCAGCTACCGCAGCCGCTACGGTTGGGGTTCTCGCTGGATGCACCAACAAGGAACAGGACGTCGGTGACACATCCGAGCCTGTCAACGTTTCGGAAGACACGGGCACGAGTATTCTCGACACCTTTACCTCGGTGGACTTCCCGTACTCCGCAGGCAACGAGTGGACGCTGCCACTGGGCAACGTTCTCCACCCCGCAGAGGGGGTCTGGCTACCCATAACAACTGCGGGTGCCTCTGCCAACCCCATGGTGATCGCCTCGGCCCTCTCCACCTCATCGGGCGAACTCAAGGAAGTCGTGAAGAAGACCGTCACGAGCACAACCACGTCGGTCATCTACAGCGTTGCCTGCTCAGACTCGGTCTATGCCTGGGTTGAGCTGGACATGATCACCCGCAGCTGGAGTCTCTTTGCCTCGGCCTTCTCGAACGGTGCCCTTACCGGCGAGACAAAGACGCTCTGGCAGGCTGATTCCAACTGGGACCCCGCGCCGGTTGCCTGCAGCGGGACGTCGGTGATCTGGCAGGTACAGCCCTCGACGTCGGGCAACAAGACTGCGGAGACCTCCTACTGCTACCTCTGGACCGTCGGGTCCTCAGACGCCCAGGCCGTCGTGGAGTCCCCGGGGCGCTTCGCGACAACGCCTACCGTCTGCGGGGACTGGGTCGTGCTTGCACCGCGCGTGCGCGCGAGCGAAGGCACCTACTACGGCGTTACCGCATACACCGTCGACGACGGTCTCAAGACCAAGGTCGACCAGATCGTGATGCCCGCGTCGGTCAAGCCCTTCCGCGCCTGCCGCATGGGCGAGAAGTTCGTCGTCTCCGTGGAGGCAAACTACAGCTCGGGTGGGCTTCTCGGCAACATGGGCACCTACATTGGCTCGAGCGACGGCAGCGACTTCCTCTATCTCTCCCGCGAGCCCTTCGAGTGCGCCGCAGCAGGCAAGAACGGCATCTATTTCATCAAGAGCCGCTCGTCCTACATCGTGGTCAACGCAAATGACCAGACCTACAGCGTTCTTTCCTCGGTCGACAGGAGCGTGGACTACGGGGAGTATCCGGCGCGCGTCGGCGAGTGCAACACCTTCGTGACGTTTTCCTCGGTCAAGGATGCTACCACTGGCTATCCCGCTTCCGTAATTGTCAGAACCTTCCCCCTATAGGGTGGTTCGACTATGCGCCGTGTGGGGTACACTACTATGGAATTGGTGGGTCTGTCTTGACCATCGAGCATATCGTGAGCATAAGGAGGCCGCATGGCTTCGGACGAGAAGAAGATCCTGCTGGTAGAAGACGAGAAGGCAATCCGCGACGTCGTCGCAGCCTATCTCGACCATGAGAACTATATCGTGCGTGGCGTCGGCGATGGCCAGAGCGCTGTCGAGGAGTTCGAGAAGCACTCGTTCGACCTCGTGATTCTCGACCTCATGCTTCCCAAGCTCTCTGGCGAGCGCGTCTGCCGCGCAATCCGCGAGACCTCGAACGTACCCATCATCATGCTCACTGCCAAGGGCGAGGTCGAGGACCGCGTCATTGGTCTCGAGCTTGGCGCCGATGACTATCTCATCAAGCCCTTCTCGCCGCGCGAGCTCATCGCGCGTGTGCGTGCGCTCCTGCGCCGTGCCCACACCGAGACCGAGCCGCAGCTCGAGGTCCTTGACTTCGGCGACCTGGTCATCGACATCTCCGGACACAAGGTCATGGTCGAGGGCAAGGAGGTCGACCTCACTGCCTCCGAGTTCAAGCTCCTCACCACCCTTGCCCGTTATCCCGGCCGCGTCTACACGCGCATGGAGCTTGTCGAGAAGGTCCTCGGCTATGACTTCGAGGGCTACGAGCGCACCATCGACTCCCACGTGAAGAACCTTCGCGCCAAGCTCGGCGACGACCCGCGTAACCCCCGCTGGCTCTATACCGTCCACGGCGTGGGCTATCGCTTCGAGGCTCCCCAGGCCGATGACAAGGCCAAGGCGGCCAAGGCCAAATCCGAGTAGGGGGCCGGCGTGGCCTCTCATGCTTCAAGCAACGAGCGCGCGGCCAATGGTGGCATGGATGCCACCACGGGCCGCAGTTCGTTTAACACGATAAAGCCCGACCCAAAGCACAGCTGGACCTACTCCACCAAGATGGCCATCTCGTTCGCGCTTACCGCGGTGATGACGGCGGCGATTTTCGTGATGGTCCTGGCAGTTGTCTGGGAGGGTCAGTTCAAGGCCTATACCAGGAACAACATGCAGGCGCTTGCCCAGTCGGCGGCAGATACCCTCTCCGTTGGGTACGACGCCGCTGGCGGATGGACGGCTGACGTCATTGCCAACGCCTCGTCCTTCTCGGTTGCCTCGCCCGACGTGGGCCTCCAGGTGCTCGACGAGGACGGTGACATCATCTACGACGACACGCTGAGCATGCCTCACCACGGCGACTCTGGCACCGGTGCCTCGGGTTCGAGTGCCGTGCCAACGGGTTCCGAGTCTGTGGTCACGGCGAGCGTGGTCGACTCGACGGGAACGGCCGTTGGGACGGTGCGGCTGTGGGCCTTTGGCTCGGACGCCCTGCTCACCTCGTCAGACGCCAAGTTCCGAGAGAGCTCCTATAGCGCCATAGCCGTCGCGGCGGCGATTGCGGTAGTCCTTGCGGTAATCATCGGCTTCTTTGTCTCGCGCTCTCTCACCAAGCCGATTCAGCGCATCACGCGCACGGCATCCCAGATTCGAAACGGTGACCTCACGGCCCGTACGGGCGTGAGCGGAACAGACGAGATCGGCCAGCTGGGCGAGACCTTCGATGACATGGCAACATCCCTCGAGAAGGATCTTAAGCTCGAGCACAGGCTCACCAGTGACGTGGCGCATGAGCTGCGCACACCGCTCATGGCCATTCTCGCCACCGTCGAGGCCATGCAGGACGGCGTGCTTCCTGCAGACGACGAGCACCTGGAGACCCTAGCCTCCGAGACCCGTCGCCTTTCTCGCCTGGTCGACGCCATGCTCAAGCTCTCGCGCCTCGAGAACGGCACGACCGAGCTTAAGGTCGAGCGCACCGACGTTGTCTACCTCGTCAAGAGCCTCGTGAGCTCGCAGCACCAGCTCTTCCACGAGAAGGGCCTGCACCTGCGCTTCAAGAATGACACCGCCCATGGCGAGTGCCAGGCTGACGTCGATCCGGACCTCATCCGCGAGGCCGTGGTCAACCTCATGAGCAACGCCATGCGCTACACCGATGAGGACGGCTGGGTGGTCGTCTCGGTGGGGTCCGATCACTTTGACGCCATCATTTCGGTCCGTGACACCGGCATTGGCATAGCCAAGGAGGACATACCCCAGACCTTCTCGCGCTTCTGGCGCTCTGACGTGAGCCGTGAGCGGGTTTCCGGCGGCTTGGGCGTGGGCCTTTCCATCACCAAGGAGATTGTCGATCGCCATAACGGCACCATCTCGGTTGACTCCGAGCTTGGCAAGGGGACCACGTTCACCATCCGCGTCCCGCTCAACCGCGGCCGCCGCAATCTCAAGCAGGCGCTGCAGGACAAGCAGCAGGAGAAGTAGGGGTTAGTGCGACGCGGGGAGCTTGAGGTGCGCGACCCTGCGGGCGTGCGCTACACTACACACTGCGTGCCTGACCAGCGGGCGCATCATCAAGAGGAAACGAGGTCTATCGTGGCAGACATCGAGCTTCGTCCGGATTCCCACGGCAAGGTCCGCGACATCTATGACTGCGGGGACTCCCTGCTCATGGTCGCGTCGGACCGCATCAGCGCGTTCGATTACATCCTTCCGGACGAGATTCCCTTCAAGGGCGAGATTCTCACGCGCATCTCGGCGTTCTGGTTCGAGCGCTTTGCGGACCTCATGCCCAACCACATGATTTCGATGGACGTGGCCGATTACCCTGCCGAGTACCACCGCTATGCCAGCTACCTGGCCGGGCGCTCCATGCTGGTCAAGAAGGCAAAGACGATCCCCATCGAGTGCATCGTCCGCGGCTACCTTACCGGGTCTGGCAAGAAGACCTATGACGCGAACGGCACTGTCTGCGGCATCAAGCTCCCAGACGGCCTGGTCGAGGCCTCCAAGCTGCCCGAGCCGATCTTCACCCCGTCGACCAAGGCCACCTTTGGCGACCACGACGAGAACATCTCGTTCGAGCGTTGCGCCCAGATTGTGGGGGAGGACACCGCAGCCCAGCTGCGCGACGCGTCTCTCGCCATTTACAAGGCCGCGTCAGAGTACGCAGCAACGCGCGGCATCATCATCGCCGACACCAAGTTCGAGTTTGGCTTCATCGACGACAAGCTCACCCTCATCGACGAGTGCCTCACTCCGGATTCCAGCCGCTTCTGGCCAGCCGAGGGGTACCAGCCTGGTTCCGTCCAGCCCAGCTACGACAAGCAGTATGTGCGCGACTGGCTCAAGGCGAACTGGGATATGACCGGCGAGCCACCCCACCTGCCGCAAGACGTCATAGAGGGGACGTCCAGCCGCTACCAGGAGGCGTTCCAGATCATCACCGGCAACGAGTTCGAGCCCATGAAGGAGTCCCATGTCACTGCGTGATACCATCGACGGCGCCCGCAAGGAGGCCCAGGAGGCAGGAGGCCTGAGCGGTAACGTCAAGACGGCGGCAAGCGCCAAGGCCCCCAAGGACGAGCGCGGCACAAAGGCCGACAAGTCCTCAAAGGACGACGCCGAGAAGCGCGACCCCATGACCACGAGGAGCTATCACAGCTCTGCTGCGGGTGCCAAGCCCAGCCGCGAGGCCGCGTCGACGGTTCGCACCGCATCCTCTGGCTCCACCCCCGGTATGGGAGGCGGCCTCTTTGGCGGCGGCGGGACTCCAGCCCAGAAGGAGGCGCGCAAGGAGGAGAAGCGCAAGCAGCGCGAGGAGGAGGACTTCCGTCAGCGCGGCTATGACCTCATCCTTCGCACCAATGAGGAGTACCGCAGGACCGATCGCACCTGGTGGATTCTCATTGGCGTGGGCTTTGGCATGACCATCGTCTCCCTCATCCTCGTGTGGGCGTTCCCGGCCGACAGCACCAACTACCAGACCATCGTGGGCATCGCCTCGGTAGCGTCGCTGGTGCTGGCATACGGTCTTATCATCGGTGCATTTGTGTATGACTGGCGCGTGCGTCGCCCGGTTCGCAAGGCTGCCGAGCGCAAGGTCGCCGGCTACAGCGACAAGAAGCTCGCCGAGCTCTTCGAGGAGCAGCGCCGTCGCGAGAACGCCGCTGCGGCCGCCCGTCAGGCCGAGAAGGACGCTGCCAAGGAGCGGCGGGCAAACAAGAAGAAGTAGCCATCGTCTCGTGCCATGCGTTGGTTCTCGATGGTAAAATGTCTTCTCGCATGCCCTCGTAGCTCAGGGGATAGAGCACAGGTTTCCTAAACCTGGTGTCGGCCGTTCGAATCGGCCCGGGGGCACCACGAAATTGTTGCAGGCCAGGCCCAGAGATGGGCTTGGCCTGTTTGCTTATGTGCGGCACGCTTGGTACTGGACCCTTGGGGAAGCGCGCCTGCAGGACATTGCCCATCGCCTGCGGGAATCGCCCCTCCGGCGAGATTTTGGCACCCGAGAGGCAGTTTCGTTCGCAATTGCTTCGATAGTGCGTCCTCCGGCGCCGTTTTCTCGCCGGAGGGCGCGTCTCGTACGTAATCCCGTCGAAAGCCCTTGCTTCGGCGTCAATTTCTCGCCGAAAGGAGCGTTTTAGCAGGAGGGCGAAGAAAACGATCGGCGCCGCGCGAGAGTTACACTCAAACCACCACCGAGCTGTTACCCCATAACCGCAGGCAAGGGGGGAACCATGTTCAGTCCGTTCCGCGATGACCAGGGCAGGCCAAAGAGCATCGGAGAGGTGACGTGGGAAGACCTCGCTCAGCTCTCCGACCTCGATGAGGGCTTTGCGCTGGAGTTCAAGCAGACCTTTGGCCCAAGCGTGCGTAGGAAGATTCCCAAGATTGTGGCGTCGTTCTCGAACTCGCGTGGCGGCTGGCTGGTGATTGGCATTGCAGATGACTCCCGCGAGGTTGTGCCCGTCCCGCGGGGTACCGCAGACGTTAGCCAGGTGATAGGCGAGCTCTGTCGTCGTCACGTCTCGCCAGCTCCGCACTTTGAGGTGCGCTTTTTGGTCGATCCGGCGGATGACAGCCGTGGCGTAATTCTCGTGCGTGTTGACGAGGGAGACTTTCCACCATACGTTGCTGACGGCATCGTCGAGATACGCGAGGGCTCAACCTCTGGGCCGGCGGATGGTACTGCGCTGGTAGACCTCTATGACCGCGCCACAAGCCGTCGCATGGACGTTCGGCGCTTCTGCCGTCGTACGGTCTACTATCCCATGGCCGATGACGCGGCGGACCCCGTAGCCCTCTTTGACCTCTACCTCTTTAGACTCGGCCCAGACGCCGAAGAGGTCAATTCTCGCTCAAGCATCAACGAAGGGGCCGCTACAATGCGCGCGGCCTTCGACTGCTACGGAATTGGCTGCCGCATCCAGCACGCGCACGACAGCCTTGTGTTTAGAACTTCTCAGCGAGACGAGACGGTCGTTGCACATTCGGCAATCGAACTCTTCCCCAACGAGTCAATGAAGCTCTCGGTACCCGCGGTTATGGTAACGGGAGATGAGCGCGAGCAAGCCCTAAGGGCTCTTGCGGAGCGTACGCTCTTCTCGCCGCGTCCTGATGCTCGCCTGATGGACGCCACTGCCACGCTGCGTCGCGTGACGAGAATGGCATCACTCCTCGACCGCTATGTGCGTCTGCGCGGACTCTCCTGGCGGGAGTTCGCGGTGGCATACGAGCTCGAGCACATGGCTGGCGTAACGCTTTGGTCGGAGAACGAGACGTACCTCGGCTATGCTTCGCGGCGCGGTGCCCTCTACTGCGCAACCACAGACTGCATTTCTCGCGTTCGCTATCTTGATGATGGCGCACACGAGACGTTCCGTGCGCGTCAGTTTGCGGGCAGCCACTTCTTTGAGGCGTGCGGCCTGCCACTGGGTTCACCTGATCCCGATGACGTGGAGCTGGTGAACGCGCTGCTCAGCACCAGCGGTGAACGGTAGGGGAGAGGTCCAGGACGACGTTGCCCTCGGCATTGTCTCGCAGCTGCCTCGAGCGGTGCAGCGTCGAACGTATGTACCTTACAACTGTGGAGCAACAAACCTTGCAATTATGGAGCTTATCACCTTGCAATCTAGGAAAGAACTACCTTGCAGATCCTAGGGGGCGCGGGTCTGCCTTACTTGTCGGATAACTGACCGAGCGAGAATTACGCACGGCTGGGGTTCGGCGCTGCGGAATGCTGGGCTTTTGCTCCTCTCGTCCCCCGTCGTGCGTAATTCCCTGCTCTTGGATGGTCCGGCGACGAATCGCTGTTCGGTTTGTAGTCGAAGAAGTATTCCTCGAGGGCGTTGCCAAACGAGCCCCCGGCCTGCAGCAGACCGGGGGCTCTCTTGTCGAACTCTCTGGTAACGCCTAGTTGCCGTTGTTCGTCGCGCCGCCGTTGCCGCCGCCCGAGTTGTTGCCATTCTGGGTGCTACCGCCCTCGTTGTTCGTCGTTCCGCCGTTGCTGCTCGAGCCAGAACCGCTGGAGACCACGATGGTGATGGTCGACCCAGAAGTCGCGGAGGTTGCGGACTGCGAGATGACCTTGCCCTTCGCGACGGAGCTACTCTGCTCGGTGGTCACCGATACGCCAAACCCAGCATTCTTGAGTGCCGCCTCGGCAGAGGCCTCGTCGTAACCCACGACGTTGGGAACCGAGACGGAAGCCGGTCCGGTCGAGACGGTGATGGTAACGGTGCTGCCCTTGTCAGCGCTCGTGCCTGCGGAGGGGTTGGTGCTGATGACGTAGCCCTTCTCGACGGTGGACGAGGAGGACTGGGTCACGCTTACCTCGAAGCCCTCGCTCTTGAGCGAGCTGGTGGCGCTGGACTGGGAATCGCCCACGACGTTGGGTACGGAGACCTGCTCGGCGCCCTGCGACAGGTGATAGGTGATGGTGTCGCCGGCCTTGGCGCTCGTGTCCGCTGCCGGCTCCTGCTCGGCAACATGGCCAACCTCGACGTCTGCGTTGTAGACCGAATCGCCTGCCTGGCCCTTGAGCCCGTACTTGTTGAGAAGGTCCTGCGCCTCGGACGGCGTGCAGTTGGTGAGGTCGGGTACCGTGACCGATGCCGCCGGCTCCTCGCCCTTCGAGACCACGATGTCGATCTTCGACCCCTCGGTCGCCGTTCGGCCGGCACCTGGTGTTTGCTCGATGATCTTGCCCTCGTCGACGGTAGAGGAGTACTGCTCGGTCACATTGCCAATGTCAAAGCCATGGCCGTCGGAGACAAGCATCTCCTTTGCCTCGTCCTGGGTGAGGCCGAGGAGGTTGGGCACCGAGTACGCCTTTGACCCGGAGCCGAGCACGCTCACGACGAGGAACGCCACGAGCGCGATGCCGGCGATGGCGCCAATGATGGCGAGCACCCGGTTGCGCTTCTGCTTCTTCTGCCGCTCCTCCTCTTCCTGGGCCGCCTGCTCGGTGGCGGACTGGGGGCGCATCCTGCCTGTGGCCTGCATGCGGGGCATGCTCTGGGTCGTGTTGCCCACGCCGCGCGCCGCAAGGGGAGTGGTTGGCGTCGCGGGAAGCATGGCCGTGGCGTTGTTGACCGCCTGCATGCGACCGGCGAGGTAGTCGTGAAGCGTGCGGTAGAGCTCGTCGGCCGTCTGGAAGCGGTCCTTGGGATCCTTCTGCATGCACTTGAGGATGATTGCCTCGAGCTGCGGGTCAACGTTGGGGTTGATCTGGCTGGGGGGCACGGGCTGCTCCGTGACCTGCTTCATGGCGACGGTCACGGCATTCTCGCCGTCGAACGGAACGCGGCCGGTGGCGGCCTCGTACATCACGATGCCGAGGGAGTAGAGGTCGGTGGTGGGGCCGAGGGGCTTGCCCTGTGTCTGCTCGGGCGAGACGTAGTGCGCGGTGCCAAGCACGGAGTTGTCGGTGGTGAGGTGGCTGTTCTTGGCGCGTGCGATGCCAAAGTCCATCACCTTTATGTTGCCGTCCGGCTGCACCATGATGTTCTGCGGCTTGATGTCGCGGTGGATGATGTCATGGTTGTGGGCGACGGAGAGCGCCTGCGCAATCTGCGAGCCGATCTGCGCGACCTTCTTGCAGTCGAGGGCGCCGTGCTTGCGGATGCCGCTCTTGAGGTCGGTCCCGCGCAGGTACTCCATGATGATGTAGTAGGTGTCGCCGTCCTTGCCCCAGTCGTAGACCGAGACGATGTAGGGGCTGTTGAGGGCAGCCGCCGCCTGCGCCTCCTGCTTGAAGCGCGCTGCGAAGGACGGGTCGGTCGCATACTGGGGCAGCATCGTCTTGATGGCGACGGTCCTCCCCAGGACCTGATCCATGCCACGGTAGACCGTGGCCATGCCTCCCGTTCCCACCTTGTCGAGGACCTGGTACCTTCCACCAAGGACCCTGTCTGCCATCTGCCTCTCCTATCACCCAAGCGGCAACACCGCGTCTTATGTCTACGTTTGAAGTGCTCGGCGGTTCGTGATCGTTACAAACAACTCATGACGTGCGAAGGTCGTGCCTCCCTCATCAGCTTGCGCCTAGCGCCTGGATGTTGAGGCAGCTCGCAAGGACCTGCCCCGCTACCCCGGCGGCATACCCCTCGACATCGGTGCCATCTGCTCCCTCGATGACGACCGAGATGATGAGCGTGGGGTTGTCGTACGGCGCAAAGCCGATGAAGAACGAGTTGATCTTGCCGTCCTCGATCTGGGCGGTGCCGGTCTTGCCGGCGACCTGTACGCCCTGGACCTTGGCCCTTCTGCCGGTGCCGTGGTCAACGACGCCGAGCATGGCCTCCTTTACCTTGGAGGCGGTGTCGGCCGATATGGCCTGGCCAAGGGACTTGGGCTGTGTCGTGGAGATCACCGCCCCCTCTGGCGAGAGCACGTGATCGACCACGTAGGGGTTCATGACCACGCCACCGTTGGCGACCGCCTGGGCAACCATGGCGTTCTGCATCACGGTCACCTGCGGACCAGCGGGACTGGGGTGCTGGCCGACGGGCTGCCCGCAAGCCGCCCAGGCAGTCTCCCATTCGGTCATCTCGGACGGTTCTGGCATGAGCGACGCCAGGGTCTTGAAGTCCTGGCCAACGTTGGTACCGTAGCCAAAGGCGTCGGCGTACTTCACGAGGTTCGACGCGCCAACCTGCACGCCAACCTGCCCGAAGACCGTGTTGGACGAGAGGGCGAAGGCCTCCTTGAGCGTTGGGGTGCCATAGTCGTTGTAGCCGTAGTTGCTCACCTCGGCCCCACCGATGGTAAGCGCCGGCTCGGCGTCATAGACGGTGTCGAGCGTGGTGGTGCCGGTGTCGAGCGCCGCGGACAGCGTGACCGCCTTGAAGGTCGAGCCCGGCGAGTAGAGCGCCTGCGTGGTGCGATCAAGCAGCTGCGAGCCCGAGCCGCCCGAGCTCATGATGCTGTCCAGCTGGTCGTTCGAGTACGTGGGGGCGCTCGCCTTGGCGAGAACCGCGCCCGTGGAGGGGTCGAGCACAACCACTGCGCCGGTATAGCCCTCGAGTGCGGACTCGGCGGCGCGCTGCATCTGGGAGTTGATGGTGAGTGCCACGGTGTTGCCGGGCTCCTCAACCCCCGCAAGCGAGTAGAGCGCGCTCCTCCAGTCGGAGTAGTTGTGGCTGCCCGTGAGCGTATCGTTCATCGTCGACTCGATGCCCGAGGTGCCGTAGCGCGTGGAGATGTAGCCCACGGTGTGCGAGGCGAGCGAGCCCTGCGGATAGGAGCGCAGGTAGGTGCCATCCTCCTGGCGCAGGCTCTCCGCCAGCGTCACGCCATCGGAGGTGATGATGGCGCCTCGCTGGACGTAGGCGCTCTTGGCGATGGTGTGGTTGTTGGACGACATGGTCTGGATGGTCGCGGCGTCGATGACCTGCAGGTAGGTAAGGTTGGCGATGAGGGCCGCAAAGAGCACGGCGAACGACGTGATGAGGGCGGTAAGACGCTTGCCCAGGGCCACGCGGCCAAGGATGCCGGACTCCTCGCCCTGAAGCTCAAAGCGCGCGCGTGCATGAGATCCGTGCACGAAGGCGGAGGCCTGGGCACCCAGGAGCGAGACGCGACCGTTGTTGCCTCCGCCTGTGCTGGCCACAAGCTGGGCTTCTCGTCCGGTGCCCTCGTCGCCCGCACGCAGGAGCAGGCCCACGATGATGAAGCTCGAGAGCAACGAGCTGCCTCCCTGGCTCATGAAGGGGAGTGTGACGCCCGTGAGGGGCAGCAGCTTGGTGACGCCGGCGATGATGAGGAACGCCTGGAAGCCGATGACCGTGGTGAGACCCACTGCGGCAAAGGCGGAGGAGTCTGACTTGGCTCGCGCCGCGGTCGCAAAGCCGCGCACGCAGAAGAGCATGTAGAGGATGATGACGGCGCTGGCGCCCAGAAGGCCCATCTCCTCGGCGATGGCAGAGAAGAGAAAGTCGCTCTCGACAAAGGGGATGAGGGTTGGCAGGCCCTTGCCGATGCCGGTCCCCACCAGGTCGCCATCGGCGATCGAGTAGAGGGACTGCACGATCTGGTAGCCGCTGTTCTGGGCGTCTGCCCAGGGGTGGAGCCAGATGTCCACGCGAACCTTGACGTGGGAGAAGAGGTTGTAGCAGAGGAAGAACCCTATGACCAGGAGGCCGATGGCGATGAAGACGTAGCTCCAGCGACCGGTCGCCACGTAGAGCATGATCACGAAGTACATGAAGAAGAGAAGGGCGCTACCTAGGTCTCGCTCGAACACGACGATGAGAAGGCTGATGCCCCACATGATGAAGAGGGGGAGGAGCATGCGGAAGCGCGGGATGCGGAAGGGGCCCACGCGGTGCGCGGTGACGGAGAGCGCCTCTCGGTTTGATGCCAGGTAGAAGGCGAGGAAGAGGACGATCAGAATCTTCGCCAGCTCGCCCGGCTGGAACGAGAACCCGCCAAAGGTGAGCCAGAGCTTGCTGCCGTTCTTCTCGGTGCCTATGACCATGGGGATGAGGAGCATAATCACGCCCACGATACCCAACGTGTACTTGAACTCGGCGAGGTTGTCGAGGTTGCGCACAAAGAAGAGGGTCGCAATCATGGCGGCGACCGAGACAAAGAGCCACATGACCTGGTTCTCTGCCAGATTGGGGGCGAGACGCGTGACAAAGGCGATGCCAATGCCGGAGAGAAGGAAGACCACCGGCAAGATCACGGGGTCGGCGTCTGGCGCAAGGATGCGGACGGCCACGTGGGCGGCCGCGAACGCAACAAAGAGACCGACGGGAACGGCAAGCGTGCCCAGGGAGAGGGCGACGTTGTCGTTGACGACGTAGAGGGCGTAGAGCAGTACCACTGGCACGGCTGCCAGGCAGAGGAAGAGCAGCTCCATGTTCCTGCGGTTGCTACTGCGGATTTCCGCACTTGCCACGGTCACTCACCTCCGTTTGTCTGCGTCGTGTCATCTGCTGCGTTACCGCCATCTGTAGCGTCGCCGTTCGTGGAGTCCTCGCCGGCCTCGCCCGTCTGGGCGTCGTCTGGCGCAACCTCCCCGTTGGGATTGCCCTCGGCGGCGACCTCCGCAGCCTTCTCGGCGGCCTTTGTCTTCTCGGCGTCAATCTGCGAGCGATACGACTCGACGGTAGAGAGGGCCTCCTGCTCGCTGTTGACGTGGATGCCACCATTTTGGAGCTGGGAGGCAACGTTCGTGGGAAGGTCGCTCACCTCGATGGCGGTAGTCTGGACGAGGCTGGAGAGCGAGATGCCCAGGATGTCGCCGTCTATACCCTGGTAGATGCCTACGGTGTCCCCATCGACGCCCAGGTACCACTCGTTCTTCGCAAAGAGGAGGATGCCTCCGAACACCACGACGGCAACAAGCAGCATGGCAGCAACAATACGGAGCGCAAAGCCCACGGAGCGCTTGCGGGCGGCATTGGCGACGCCGTCATTCAGGACGTCGACGACAATGACGGTCACGTTGTCCGCGCCGCCTGCGGTGAGGGCGGCGGAGACCAGGTTGTCTGCGGCTTGCTGCGGGGTGGCGCTCGACACGGCAAGGGATTCGATCTCGCTGTCGGGCACCATGCTCGAGAGGCCGTCCGAGCAGAGAATCACACGGTCCCCGTTGGCGACCTCGATTGAGAAGTGGTCTGCGTACATGTCTGGGTCGGAGCCCAGGGCTCGGGTGATGATGGAGCGCGAGGGGTGCACGCGAGCCTCGTCTGCGGTTATCTGGCCAGCGTCGACAAGCTCCTCCACGTAGGAGTGGTCGCGCGTCACGCGCACCAGGGTGCCTGCGTGCAGCAGGTAGATGCGAGAATCGCCCACGTGGGCGATGGCCATGCGGTTTCCGTCTATGAGGGCGGCAGACGCGGTGCAGCCCATGCCGGGCTTGCCGCGTCCCTCCTCGGCACCCTTGATGACGGCGAGGTTGGCCGCCTCGATGGCGGCGCCGAGAAGGGTGTCGTCTGCCGTGGCAGGGGCCTTCTCGCCAATGGTCTCGACGGCAATCGAGCTTGCGACCTCGCCGGCAGCGTGGCCGCCCATGCCGTCACACACCGCGAAGCAGGGCGTGCGGATGAGGAACGAATCCTCGTTGTGGCTTCGGACGAGGCCCACGTCGGAGCGGGCGCCCCAGGCGATGAAGGCGTTCTTGCCGCAGGTGGCGTCTGCGCCGGCGCGGCCCTCGACGGGGATTGTCGCGCGGCCGGGGGCGTTGACGGGCTCTTGTGGCTGGGTGTCCTCCGGGCCGGCGGACTCTCTGCGCTGGTCGTTTGTCACGGATGGTGCAGGTGCGGGGGGCACGGACGGCACAGGCTCATCAATGGCCGCGTGCTTGGGCGACTCGGCAGGAGCGTTCTCCGGTTGGCTCGTGGCCGCATGCCTGGGCTTCTCACCGGACATGTGCTTGGGCGCTTCCGTGGCAGCGTACTTGCCTGCCTGTTCCGCGCGAGCTGCGTCCGGCACTGCCTCCTCGAGCGGCGCGTCCTCGGGCTTCATCTGTTGGTCCTCTGCTGCCATTACTGACGGCTCACTCGCATGACGGTGTCGCCCACCTGCACCTCGTCGCCGTCGCGGAGCGTGACCGGCTGGTCTATGACGTGCCCGTTGACCATGGTCCCATTGGTGGAGCCGAGGTCCTCGAGGACGAGCGCCGGCCCCTGGATGGTAAAGCGCGCGTGCGTTGCCGAGACGTACGGCTCGTCGATCACGATGTCCGAGGAGGGGGAGCGTCCCACGACCACGGGGCCCAGCACGTCTACGTGCAGGCCGCGCATGGCACGCGAGCCCTTCTCGACGTCGACACACCAGATGGCGGTATCCCTGCGCTGTCCCCGGACAAGCCCAACGCCCGCGCGCATTGCTGCGAACAGGAAGACGTAGAGAAGGATGACGAGGATGATTCGTCCGGCGAAGAGGATTAGGTCGATCATGGCCTAGTTCTCCCGAAACTCGAGGTTCACGAGGCCGACGGTGATGAGATCGCCGTCACGCAGGACGCATTCGTCTACGTCCACATCGTTGACGAGCGTGCCGTTGGTCGAGTTGAGGTCGACGATGTGCCAGTTGCTCCCGTCGTAGGAGAGCTCGGCGTGGCGACGAGAGACGTTGGGATCGCGCAGATAGACGCCGCACTGAGAGCGCTCGCGGCCAATGAGGCACGAGGGTGCCTGCGCGGCGTAGGTGCGCCCGCTCTGGCGGTCGATGAGCATGCACGTTGCGTTGCGCGGTGCCACCTGTTGCGAGGGGGCAGCCGGGGCCGCGACGCTGCGGCGACGGGTGTCGGGGACGACCTCGGGAACCCGGTGCGCCGGCTGCTGCGGGGCGGGCGACGGGAAGTCAGCGGGCTGAGGGGTCGCGGCAATAACGGCCTGGGCCTGATCCTGGACCGCCTGAGCGACCGGCTGGACCACAGGCTGGCCGCTAGAGACCGGTGGCGCCGCAACCGGCACCGCGACGGGCGGGACCACCTGCGACGGGCTGGCGTCGACGTAGGGCACCGGCATGGGCGTGGACGACGAGGGCGATGCCATTGCGGGAATCACGCCTCCGGCAGGCTCGATGTAGTCCATGGGCATGACGTCCAGGCCGGCGTCGGTGCCGCTGGGCGCGGGCTGCGGGGAGGCCATGGGTGCCATGGGCTGCGGAATCGGGTTGAGGTGGCCAACGGACGGTCGCCGACGCGGCTTGCCCAGCGCGGCGGCTCCACCAACGCTCGAGTTCCCGCCCAGGAAGGCGCGCTCCTCCTCGCGAAGGCGCGAGAGGGTCTGCTCGTTGACGTTCTCCGCGTCCACGTAGAACTTGCCCGACTTGAGCGACTCGTCGACCATGAAGCGAACGAGAGGCCTACCTACCAGGGCGTAGCCTTTCTTGTTGGCGGACTCGGTGATGAACTCGCCGAGTTCGTAGTCGATGCGCTCGTAGAGCGGGCGCATGAGGGAGTCGTCCTCTGCCGAGACCAGCACCGTGTAGAGCGCGGGTGCGGTGTCGACGCCGTCGATGCGGTAGGTCTCGCTCTCCATCTTGCGAGCGGCGTGCTTTGCGAGCTTCTTGAACGAGAAGGGCTCCGCGTATCCCTGTGGGGCAGACTCGAAGACCGAGCTTATCCGGCCCTCAAAATCACTGAGAAAGCTCATCTAATTCCTCGCCTTCCTGGTCCTCGTCCAGAGGACCCCTCAGGACGGTTTCCACACACAAAAACACACTCAAGAATACAGCAAGGCCACAGCCCTCCATTATCTGGCCAAACCAATACCCGCTAGATTCCACTCTGCCGGCTAGAAGCCAAAACAAGGTAATGGAGACGGCCCCCACGACTTGCCCGAGGATGCCCGAGGTGACGTTGCCCCGCATGGCGATGGCCGAGGCGAGAAGTGCCGAGACCGCGCATCCAGCCACGATGACCCAGGTAGCTGGGCTCGCGAGCACGGGGTTCAGGGCCGCGACGGTTGCCTGGGCCGAAAAGCCGCCCTGCGTTGCGGTGCCAACGAGAAGCGAGAGGAGCGCGCCCGCCGCACCCGTTGCGGCAGCGGGAAGCGGGTCCATGCCGTAGCCAGCGAGGGCAACGCCCGCGGCAGGCGAGTTGAGGCAGGCGGGGGCCAAGACGGCCGCCGTTGACACGTGGTCCGTATGGCCGCAGAAGATCCACCATGCCACGACGACAGCGCCTGTCAGGAGGGCGAGGGGAAACGAGGCGGCGGTGACGTGCGCCATTGCGAGTGCAGCGACCAGGGCTGTGCCCGCAACGGCGGAACCCACGGGGGGCCAGGCGGCGCATGCTGCCGCCGACGCGATGGCCCCTATCAGCACAAATGCATCCGTGGCGCCTGGGAGGGCGGGCAATACGGCATGCATGGCGAAAAACGTGCAGGCCGCAGATGCCGCCCGCTCGAGGGCGGGCGCCAGCCAAGGGAGACGCACGTGGGCCGGCAGGTCAGACGGCTTGGCGGCAGGCGAGGGGTCGTCATTCTCGGACTGGTCGACCAGCTCTCGCAAAGACTCGGCTCCCTCGGCGCCATCTCCCAGCTCGGGTAGGACGCCCCGCGCAAGCTCCTTCACCGAGGAGGTCCGCTCTGCGGCGGCTGGGGCCAAGGCGCGGAGGAGGGCCTCTTCCGCCTCTGGCGCAATGCTCGGGTCGAGCTTCGAGAGAGGCGGCTTTGGGCCGCGGATGATTGCGTCGAGCGAGCCCTTTGGCGTCGCGGACGCAAAGGGGCTTCTGCCCGTCAGGGCCTGCCAGGTCACGACGGCAAGGGAGAACGCGTCTGTGCGCTCGTCGACGAGAAGACCCTGGATCTGCTCGGGCGGCATGTATCCCACGGTGCCGCCGCGCGCGCCGCCGTAGCCGGCAGCAGAGGCAAGCGTAGCCATGCCAAAGTCGGCGAGCTTAACGGTGCCCTGACGGTCAATCATGATGTTAGTTGGCTTAATGTCCAGGTGTAGGACGCCGTTCTCGTGGGCGTAGGCGAGGGCGGCGGCAACCGAGCGCAGCACGTGGGCGCATTCCTCGTGCGTGAGGACGCCCCCCTCCACACGGGCCAGCAGCTCTGCAAGGTTGAGACCGTCAACGTACTCCATGACCAGGTACGCGTAGGTGCCGTCGGTCTCGAAGTCGTAGACCGCCACGATGTTGGGGTGGGCGAGAAGGCATGCCGTCCGCGCTTCTGCCAGGGCCTCCTCGGCCGTGGATGCGGAGATGCCGGCGGGGCCCTCGGTGGAGAGCAGAGGGATGCGCTTGATGGCAACGCGACGCTGGAGTCGCGTGTCCCAGCAGGTGCAGACGGTTCCAAAGCCACCTGCGCCGCGACGAGCGAGCACACGATAGCGCCCGAGGAGCGTCTCCTCGGGAATGGCGCGCGTGCCGGGCTTGACCGGGCGCACGGCGCTCTGTGTGGGGTTGGTGCTGCCCACGGCGTCTCCTCGTTGTGTGTTTGTGGCTTCGTTTTTATCTGGCCGCGATGTGCACATTCTACCTAATCGGGCGAAAGCGGGTGGGGAGTGGGCTTGGTCGCGTTGTGCGTCCCGTAAGAAGCGGGCGTGTTGCATGTGGTGCCCGCGCGCTTGTCAGTGGCCTTCTCGACCTCTTCAGCTGCCATTTCTGCCCACTTTTCCCGAAACTCTGGTTGGCAATCGCGGCTGGATGCTGTAATATATCCCAGCACGCGGGCGTGGCGGAATTGGCAGACGCGTACGGTTCAGGTCCGTATGAGAGCAATCTCATGAAGGTTCAAGTCCTTTCGCCCGCACCATGAATTGCCAGAGCGCCTCCGTTGGTCTTCCAGCGGAGGCGCTCTTTCTCCCGCCTGTTGCACCTCCAGGGCAGGGGCCTTCCGGCGAGAATTCGGCGCCGGAGTCTGGGTTGCCGCGGCAGTCACGTACGAAAGTTCCCCTCCGGCGAGAAATTGACGCCGAAGCTTGGGTTCCTGCGGCAGTCACGTACGAAAGTTCCCCTCCGGCGAGAAATTGACGCCGAAGCAAGGGCTTGCGACGGGATTCCGCACGAGATGAGCCCTCCGGCGAAAAAATGACGCCGAAGCAAGGGCTTGCGACGGGATTCCGTACGAAGTGCGCCCTCCGGCGAGAATTCGGCGCCGGAGGGCGCACTTCGTACGTAAACGCTGCTAGAACGTGCCCTTTGGCGGCAGATAATCGCCAGAACCAGGATTATCGCAGTCCGCTCTCATGGACAAACGGCGCCAACGCATGCCGCGCTGGCGCCGTCGAGTTCTTCTCAGCGATGCGTCCTACTTGTCGGCATCCTCATCGCCTTCGTCATCGTCGCCAAAGAGGTCCCAATCGTCATCGGACTTCTCGTGGTTGTAGTAGCGCTCGCGTGTGCGACGCTCGAGGACAAACGAGATAAGCAAGCACACAAGCATGCCGCCGATTACAAGGCAAACCACGCCGACCTTGTCAGCGAAGAGCCAGTTGAAGAAGTCACCCATACGAAAGCCTCCCGGGGCATTAGGCCCGCAAGGGGCCAACGGATACCGCACAAGTATATACTTGGAGCGCCGCCGAGCCGCAGCAGTGGCTTTTGGCGCGCCGGACATCGCTGCGGCATTTCGTCGCACATACGCAAGGGAGTTCACACATGCTCGACATTAAGTTCGTGCGAGAGAATCCAGACCTCGTCGACAAGTCCTGCGCCTCTCGCCAGAACGCGCATTGGGACCGCGAGCGCTTCTTCGAGCTCGACGAGGAGCGCCGCTCGGTCATTGCCGAGGTTGAGCAGCTGCAGGCAGACCGCAACTCCATCTCCAAGCAGGTGGGCCAGCTCATGCGCGAGGGCAAGAAGGACGAGGCCGAGGCTGCAAAGGCCAAGGTCGCAGCCAGCAAGGACCGCATCGCCGAGCTTAACGACAAGCGCACCAAGGTCGAGAAGGACCTCTTTGACCTTGTCGCCGCCATTCCCAACATCCCGCACGAGTCCGTGCCGTATGGCGTCGACGACTCTGACAACCCCGAGGCCCGTCGTTGGGGCGAGCCCACGCAGTTCGACTTCGAGCCCAAGGCGCACTGGGACCTCGGCCCCTCCACGGGCATGATTGACTTCGAGCGCGGCATCAAGCTTGCCGGCACCCGCTTCTACCTGCTTGGCGGAGCAGGCGCCCTCATGGAGCGCGCGCTCATCAACTTCTTCATCGATACCCATGTGAAGGCCGGCTTCACCGAGTGGTGGCCGCCCGTCATCACCAACTACGACTCCCTCTTTGGCACGGGCCAGCTGCCAAAGTTCGACGAGGACCTCTATCACGTGAGCGGCGGCATGTACCTCATCCCCACGGCTGAGGTCATGCTCACCAACATCCACAGGGACGAGATTCTCGACGGGGACAAGCTGCCGCTTTGGTACACCGCCTTCACCCCGTGCTTCCGCGAGGAGGCGGGCTCCGCAGGTCGCGACACGCGCGGCATCATCCGCGTACACGAGTTCGACAAGGTCGAGATGGTCAAGTTCGCCAAGCCCGAGGACTCTATGAACCAGCTCGAGTCCATGGTTGCCGAGGCGGAGCATTGCCTGCAGCTGCTAGGCCTGCCATACCACGTTGTCACGCTGTGCACCGGCGACATTGGCTTCTCCGCAACCAAGTGCTATGACCTCGAGGTCTGGCTGCCCAGCTACAACAACTACAAGGAGATCTCCTCCTGCTCCAACTGCTGGGACTTCCAGGCCCGCCGCGCGAACATCCGCTACAAGGATCCCGCGGAGTTCAAGGGCACACGCCTGGTCCACACCCTCAACGGCTCTGGCCTTGCCGTCGGTCGCACCATGGCGGCAATCATGGAGAACTACCAGAATGCCGACGGCTCCATTACGGTGCCCGAGGTCCTGCGCCCCTACATGCGCGACATGGAGGTCATCAAGCCGCTCGCATGAGACAAAGGGACAGTCCCTTTGTCTCATTAGGGGGTGTCGCCTGGTGGCGGCACCCCTCTTTTCGTGGACGACTGAGCTAGGAGTTCTGCTGCGAGCTCTGCCACCCGCGGACCATGTTGGCGATTGCGTCGACGGCGGCCCGTCTCATGGCGGAGAAGGCGCTGGGCCTTGCCGCGCTCCAGTCCACGGGGTTGGCGTGGAGCATTTCTCGGGCCTCGTCGATTACAAGCTGGCCGGTTCCGGCCTGGAAGGCGTCTGCGCCTGAGACGGGCAGGTTAATGTATATGTCGGCTGCCTGGGCGTGCAGACGGTCGAGTTGGTTTGCGCCACACGACATGGTCCTTTGGGCTATGGCCAGGGGCTTGAGATCGTTAAGAGGCTCCAGCTGCCGAATCATTCCCACGCCAACCACCGCATCGACCGAGCTGCGGTCAAAGAGCGGGGTGGGGAGGTTCATGCGGCAGCCGCCATCCATGTAGACGTGGCCCCGGTAGGTCGTTGGTGCAATGACCAGGGGATACGAGGCCGAGGCGCACGCACAGCTGGCCACGTCGAGGTCGTCGCCCGAGACGCAGGTCCATCCCGCCCCGGTGCTCTTGAAGAGTTCCGGATCGTTGGTGAACACCGTGAGCTCGCCCGAGACAATGTCGACGGCTGGCATGGCAACCGGCATGATGAAGTCCGCGAAGGTATGGATTCCCGCTTCCCCAAGAACCCCACGCGCAAGTTCCTGCATCTTCTCGGACTCCACTATTCCGTTCGAAGTCACCATGTTGATGACGCGAAGGCGGAGATTCTTCAGGGTGCCCGTCTCGACGACGCGACGATCCAGCTCTACGAGTAGCTCGGCGATGCGCTGGGGCGAGAGTCCCGCGCCGACAAGGGCGGCGACGAGCGAGCCCATGGAGGTGCCTGCGACAGCTCCAATATTGATTCCCTCGCGTGCCAAGTCCTCGACAACCGCGACCTCGGCATACGAGCGGAAGCCGCCGCCGCAGAACGCAATGCCCACTCCGTTGACCTTGCTCATGCTTCCTCCGTTCACCAGACGCTAAGTTCTACGGTACCCGCGCAGTTCCCGCTTCACCACATCCGCCGCATGCCGCTCACCGAAGAGAGAAGCCGGCGAACGAGGTATGAGAACATATGTTCGCATTTATTCCCCCAATGGAGTAGACTCGTCTCAACACACAATCAATGGGAGGGGGAAGCATGGTTGAGCAGGACAGGCATGGGAGAAAGGTGCGGGTGCTCGTGAAGAAGGAGCAGCTGAGCGATACCACAATCGTTGAGTCTGAATACTCCGAGGACGGCACGCTTGTGATTAGCGAAGAAGTTAGTGGACCTTCTGCCAGCGTTGCATATGGCGAGGCCAGACACAAGCTCAAGGCATCCTTCTCCCCAGAGTCAATGGGAGATCTCGCTGTGCTTCTTGGAGGGGCGAGGGCCGGTGATCTGGCTTATCGCTTGCGCTTGTACTTTAGGGGCGGCCGGCACGCTCTCATTGACCTGATGGATCTCTGCGATGTGGGTGGAGTCCCGTATTCCTACCAGGCGATTGGCTCTGCTACTGGGGTTACGTACAGGCCGGTAGCAGAGGGGTGGTAGGGTCTGCCAGCTCGGCTTATTGGGTCGAGGGGCGCCTTGCAGAACAAGCGGTGATGGTCCTGTGCCACGGGAGTGCCTATCTGGACAGCAAAAAGGCCAGATGGGAAAACCCATCTGGCCTGCGATTGCGTGGTGCGCCGTATAGGATTCGAACCTATGACGCCCTGATTCGTAGTCAGGTCCTCTATCCAGCTGAGGTAACGGCGCGTGCGGTTAGATAATATGGCACGAGTGGCTGCCGCCGTCAAGAACTTTTTCTTGAACACATTCTCGTCGCATTCTGGACGAGGGTTCGTCGGGGGTCGCGCGTCGAAAGAAGGGCCGGAGACATTACTGCCCCCGGCCCACTATGACTACGCCGAAACTGTGAGCCCGAGCTATTGGGCAAGTTCGTACGTATGTGCTCTGGCGGAGAGCTGGGGATTCGAACCCCAGATTCCCTTGGAGGGAATACTCGCTTAGCAGGCGAGCACCTTCGGCCTCTCGGTCAGCTCTCCGAACATCGTGTCCAAGCATGATACCCCACAAAGCCGGCTTGTCACAACCCAGTTTTACGAGATGGGGAGGTTTCTCAACCGTTCTTGACCGTTGCTCAACAGTTCCAACCGTTCACCAAGTCCGCTATCCCAACTAATGGGGAGGCATTTCTAGGGGAGTGAGCAATTCATGTTCCATCACAAGGTCTGCCCGGTGCATGCGAATGACATCCCACGAGAAGCGCGGCACGAGGTCATCCGCCGAGGCCTCCTCGCCCTTTTCGGCAAGGCCCACAAGAGAGGCGAGAAACCCAAGCACCCGGTTGGGGCCAAGTCCACTGTCACGGATGGCACCAAGGTCGAGGTCGCGATCGCGTTTGGAGAGGCGTCGCCCATCGGGGTCCACGAGGAGGGGGACGTGGGCATAGGACGGGGTAGGGTAACCGAGGAGCCGCTGGAGGTACACTTGGCGAGCGACCGACCCAAGGAGGTCGTGGCCGCGTACCACCTGGGTTATCCCCATGAGAGCGTCATCCACCACCACAGCAAGTTGGTAGGCAACAACGCCGTCGCTTCTGCGAATGAGAAAGTCGCCGCATTCGCGTGCGAGCGCCTCGGAGTGATGGCCATAGACCGCGTCGTCGAAGGAGATAACCCCCGTGGGATCATCGGCGTCGGGAACACGCAGCCTGGTTGCCGGAGGGCGCAAGGCAGACCTACGACGCACCTCATCTGCCGAAAGATTCCTGCAGGTACCTTGGTAGACATAGGTGCCATCGGAAGCGTGCGGAGCATTTGCCGCATGCAGCTCGGAGCGCGTGCAGAAGCACGGGTATGTGAGCCGCTGCTTCCGGAGGCGGTCGATGGCATCGGAGTAGATGCTCCCACGGTCGCTTTGGTAGAAGGGGCCCTCGTCCCAGTCGAGCCCAAGCCAAGCGAGGTCATCCATGAGGAGCTTCGCAACGCTGCGATCTTGCGCCCGCAGGTCGAGGTCTTCGATGCGCAGGACCATCCTGCCCCCGGCGCTCCTTACGGAAAGCCAGGAAATGAGGGCGGAAAATACATTGCCCAAATGCATGCGCCCCGACGGGGTCGGTGCAAATCTGCCTACAACCCCTGGCGTTATTCCAGGGGTCTGAACGGACGAAGCGCCCCCGGAGGCGCGCTCAAGACTTTCGGGATTATCGGCATGCATCGCTTAGGTCTCCGAGTCGAGCGCCGTACAGATAGACATGAAAGTGCCTTTCGTCCTTTTGGAGCGCTGCGCCATTGGCAGGTGCAATCGTCCCGGTGCCGAGGCAGTCCGGTACTTCTCGCTCGGCTATTCGAGTGAGGCCCAAGTGATCATAGAAGCCAAAGTCGCAACCGTCATCAGTTGCCAGGAAGAACCCCGGCGCACCTTGCTCGCGCAGGTAGCTGAGTGCACTCGCGAACAGGGCCCGCCCGATGCCGTTCCCGTGGCATTTGGGCTCTACTGCCAGAAGGGTGAGTTCCCAGGCGGCTCGATCGTCATTGCTCTTGAGAAATTCCTGCGACAGCACCATTTCGGCGGTAACGGGCGCAAGGGCGGCGGCGATCGCTGCTTCGCACCTCGGCTCCGTGGATGGTGATGCGGTCCTGTGCGTGTGGTCCCTGAACCAAAGGGCGCTCACGCTTTCTGGGTTGTGGTGGCGGTAGGCGGAGGTGGGGGCGGCCGCAACGATCCCTGCAAAGCCGTCGTCGAGCATGGCTACCCGCACGTACGTTGCATACTCAAGGTGGTGGGAAAGCTCGATTTCCCCACACACAGCTTGCACCGTCCTGGGCATCCGCGAATACCAGGTTTGTTCTACCAGGTTCGCAGCGGATCCCAGCGCTTGCTTCGATGGCACCTCGATCGAGAGCCTCGCCTGCCCCTGGGTAGTTGCCCAACGCGTGCGCTCCTCGTGCCGCACCATGAACCTGCACCTCACACATATCGATGTACTCATATTGTCCGCATATAAGGCCACATCTTCTCACAGTACAGCGATCAACGCATTGGGTACCATGCTCGGTACATGCACGGTAGGCACCTTGAGCGCGCGCGTCTGAGTTCAACTCATTCAACCGGTATCGACGCTGCCACTGGCAGATGTCGGGAGGGTGGTAACGATGAACGACAAGGCTTCGGAGCAGTCATTTACCTTGGGACAGCCGGCTCTCGTGTGTCGGTGGCGCCTTGCGTCCGGTAAGCTGCCTATGGAGAATCGCCACCTCAGGGCGCTCTCCAGACGCACGATAAATGGGCAGCTCGTATCGACTCAACTTGTGGCGTGGGCAAAGCAGCATATAGAGTGGACCCTCCAAGACGGCTCCGCGCTCAACCCCGACGGCGTCCTCATGATCGTTATCGATGACAGGGGCCAAGCTGCCATGACCGTTGGCCCTTATGAGCCGATAGGCGCTCCAACTGCATCGACCCTGGCAAGCCGCGCGCTCGCCTCGGCGCGGGAGGCCGAGGAGACCGGGGTTGCCCCCGAGACGCTGTGGGTGGCGCGAGGCGACACGCTCATCTGCGGAATGGGAGAGTCCGAGGACGCTTCCGGTGCTGTGACGCTTGTCCGCGACCTTGCCGAGACGGTGGGGATTACCGTTGCTCGCGAGGAGGGGGTCGCACAAGCCCTTCTCGCTGGAACGCTCGACTACGACGAGGTGTTTCTCGTCTCCGACGAGCACGGCATCGTGTGCGCAACCGATGCTGCGGGGCCTCGGGGGACAAGACTTGCCGAGGGGTACGCAAGGCTTCTCTCGGCGCAAAAGAAGAAACGATAGGCTGGCTTCACATTACGGCAGGCGGTCGTTTTCTGACGGTAAACGGTGTCGAGATTGGGTCGATTGTTGATGTCGGCGTGTGTGGCTCCGACAGACCGCGTGGCATGGCGACTGACATCTCCCCAGTTCAAATAATCCCTAGCTAGATGGGGGTATTTTGAAGTCCGGTGACCAATGGCCTCCTAAGTCCACGGCGTTTTCGTTGTGGCATTGCGTCGATTGCGTTGCGGTATCATAAGTTCTGTCTGGACAACTGTTTTGGACAGTTTCGAGGCATAAGTCTCGGGGCCAGCCAGTCCCCGAGTCGCTAAGTTTGGCACTACCGTCACGGCGGCGGCATTGCTGAGAAGGAGAGGATATGGCGAGAAAATTCAAGTCGATGGACGGCAACGAGGCTGCGGCTTGGGTGTCGTATGCCTACACGGAGGTGGCGGGCATCTACCCGATCACGCCGTCTAGCCCCATGGCCGACCACGTCGACCAGTGGGCAGCCAAGGGCCTGAAGAATGTCTTTGGCACTCCGGTCAAGGTCGTTGAGATGGAGTCCGAGGCAGGCGCTGCGGGCACCGTGCACGGCTCCCTTGGCGCTGGCGCCCTTACGAGCACCTACACCGCCTCTCAGGGCCTGCTCCTCATGATCCCCAACATGTACAAGATCGCTGCCGAGCAGCTTCCCACGGTCTTCCACGTGAGCGCCCGTACCGTTGCAACGCAGTCGCTGAACATCTTTGGTGATCACTCCGACGTCATGGCTTGCCGCCAGACCGGCTTCGCCATGCTGTGCGAGAGCAACGTCCAGCAGGTCATGGACCTTTCCCCTGTCGCGCACCTTGCTGCCGTCAAGGGCAAGACCCCGTTCCTCAACTTCTTCGACGGCTTCCGTACCTCCCACGAGATTCAGAAGGTCGCTACGTGGGACTTCGACGAGCTCGGCGAGATGCTCGACATGGGTGCCGTTCAGGCCTTCCGCGACCACGCGCTCAACCCGGAGCACCCGCATGCCCGTGGCTCCCACGAGAACGGCGACACGTTCTTCCAGAACCGCGAGGCCTGCAACACCCTCTACGACGAGCTTCCTGACGTCGTCGAGGCGTACATGGACGAGATCAACAAGCGCATCGGCACGGACTACAAGCCGTTCAACTACTACGGCGCTCCCGACGCCGACCGCGTTGTGGTCTGCATGGGCTCCTTCTGCGACACGCTCAAGGAGGTCATCGACTACCTGGTTGCCAAGGGCGAGAAGGTCGGCCTGGTCGAGGTTCACCTCTATCGTCCGTTCTCCATCAAGCACCTCGTAGCGGTCCTGCCCGAGACCACCAAGAAGATCGCCGTCCTCGACCGCACCAAGGAGCCCGGCTCCGTGGGCGAGCCCCTCTACGAGGACGTCGTCTCCGCTCTCTACGAGGCCGGCCTCTCCAACATCGCCGTCATCGGCGGCCGCTACGGCCTCGGCTCCAAGGACGAGCCTCCCGCGGCAGCCTTCGCCGTGTACGACGAGCTCAAGAAGGATGCTCCCAAGCAGGAGTTCACCATCGGCATCGTGGACGACGTCACCAACCTGTCGCTGCCCATGGATCCCGACGCCCCCAACACTGCTGCCCCTGGCACCATCGAGTGCAAGTTCTGGGGTCTCGGCGGCGACGGTACCGTTGGCGCCAACAAGAACTCCATCAAGATCATCGGCGACCACACCGACAAGTACGTCCAGGCCTACTTCCAGTACGACTCCAAGAAGACCGGCGGCGTCACCATCAGCCACCTGCGCTTTGGCGATTCGCCCATCCGCTCGCCGTACTACGTCACAAAGGCCGACTTTGTCGCTTGCCACAACCCCAGCTACATCGTCAAGGGCTTCAAGATGGTCCGCGACGTCAAGCCTGGCGGCACGTTCCTCGTGAACTGCCAGTGGGATGACGCTGAGTTCGCCGAGAAGATGCCTGCCGCCGGCAAGCGCTACATCGCGCAGAACAACATCAACGTCTACCTGATTGACGCCATCGACCTTGCCGCCAAGGTCGGCATGGGCAAGCGCACCAACACGGTGCTCCAGTCTGCGTTCTTCTCGCTCGCCAAGGTGCTTCCTCCCGAGGATGCCATCCAGTACATGAAGGACGCCGCGACCAAGTCCTACATGAAGAAGGGCCAGGCCGTCGTCGACGCCAACCACAAGGCCATCGAGGCCGGCGCCTCCGCGTACCACAAGTTCGAGGTTCCTGCCGACTGGGCCAACGCGACCGACGAGCCCTCCACGCTTACGCTTGAGGGCCGCGAGGCCATCGTGAAGCAGGTCAAGGAGCTCCTCACCCCGATCGACATGATGGACGGCGACAGCCTGCCCGTCTCCGCCTTCGAGGATCATGTCGACGGCCAGTGGGAGCTTGGCGCTTCCGCATACGAGAAGCGTGGCGTCGCCGTCATGGTGCCTCGCTGGGATCCCACGAAGTGCATCCAGTGCAACACCTGCTCCTATGTGTGCCCGCACGCCACCATCCGTCCGGTTGCCATGACCGAGGAGGAGGCCGCTGCCGCCCCCGAGGCAATGCGTACGACCGACCTCAAGCTCCCCAAGGGCACCGGCTACAAGTTCACCATCGCCGTCTCTCCGCTGGACTGCATGGGCTGCTACAACTGCGTTGCCATGTGCCCCAAGAGCGACGTCAAGGAGGGCGGCGCCCTCACGATGGTGCCTCAGGAGTCCGAGGCCGATCAGGCCGAGGTCTGGGATTACGCCGTCAACAAGGTCACCGAGAAGAGCGAGCTCGCCGGCGACTCCAACGTCAAGGCGTCCCAGTTCCACAAGCCGCTGCTTGAGTTCTCTGGCTCCTGCGCCGGCTGCGCCGAGACCAGCTACGCTCGCCTCGTGACCCAGCTCTTTGGCGACCGCATGTTCATCTCCAACGCCACCGGCTGCTCCTCGATCTGGGGCAACCCCGCTGCCACCTGCCCGTACACCACGAACGCCGAGGGCCACGGTCCCGCGTGGAACAACTCGCTGTTCGAGGACAACGCCGAGCACGGCTTTGGTATGGAGGTTGGCTACGAGGCCGAGCGCGACCGCGTCGTTGCCATGACCGAGGCTCTGCTCGAGTCCGGCGCCTCCGACGAGCTCAAGACCGCTGCTACCAACTGGCTTGAGGCTCGCAACGATGCCGCTGCCTCCAAGACCACGGCTGCCGCCTTCGTCAAGGCCCTCGAGGCCGCTGGTACCCCCGAGGCAGAGAAGCTCCTGGCCGAGAAGTCCTACCTCACCAAGAAGTCCTTCTGGATCTTCGGCGGCGACGGTTGGGCGTATGACATCGGCTTCGGCGGCCTCGATCACGTCCTGGCCCAGAACCGTGACGTCAACGTCTTCGTCTTCGATACCGAGGTCTACTCCAACACGGGTGGCCAGGCGTCCAAGGCGTCCAACCTCGGCCAGGTCGCTCAGTTTGCTGCTGCCGGCAAGACGACCAAGAAGAAGTCTCTCGCCGAGATTGCCATGAGCTATGGCTACATCTACGTTGCCCAGGTCGCCATGGGTGCCAACACCATGCAGACCCTGAAGGCAATCCGCGAGGCCGAGGCCTACAACGGCCCGTCGCTGATCATCGGCTACAGCCCCTGCGAGATGCACTCCATCAAGAAGGGCGGCATGACGCACTGCCAGGAGGAGATGAAGCGTGCCGTCGATTGCGGCTACTGGAACCTCTTCCGCTTCGATCCTTCTGCGCCCGATGGCAAGAAGTTCTCGCTCGACTCCAAGGAGCCGAAGGGCGGCTACCAGGACTTCCTGATGAACGAGGCTCGTTACGCTCGTCTCGTCAACGAGTTCCCTGGCCGTGCCGAGGAGCTCTTCGCCGAGAACGAGGAGGCTGCAATGGCTCGCTATGCACACCTTCTCAAGCTCAAGGACATGTACGCCGACGCGTAGTGTCTGCAAGGTAAGACCTGCTGCCGGCTAGTCCGTGCAGCTCGAGAGGCCCCCGCCGCAAGGTCGGGGGCCTCTTCTCATGTGCGGCTCCGCGCCGCCTCCGCCGCCCCCCCCGCACTCCCACTTCCCGTTCTCTATCGGCATGTGTGAAAAAGACCTGGCGTTCGCCCTGTTGGCGAGCATCGGAATTAACGGATACCGATAAAGAATGGGGGGCGGGTGACGGGGATTGGGGGCAGGTGGTGAGCCGGGTCAGTTAGAGGCCTTGCGTGCGGTACCATGGAGGGGCCGCCACGCGAAGCGGTGGCCAACGCTGGTGCAAACGGAGGCAGCCGTGAATCCCGTCATCGTAATCCCCTCATACTGGGCCGAGAGCAAGTCTCGCGGCCTCCTGGGGGAGCGCGGCTCCTACGACTACTCCACGCCCATTACCAAGCCGCTGCCAGAGCTCGAGATATGCCTCTCGTCGCTTGAGCAGGTGCGCGGCGTCGACCGCGTCATCGTCCTTCTCGTCGCCGCTCCATCATGCGCTGCATCGGCACGCGCTCGCGTCGACTCCATCTGCCGAAGCCACATGGACCTGAACCCCATTGTCATTGGCGACGAGGAAGCGGCAGCCGTCAAGGAGCAGTGCGCTGGTATGAGTGCCAAGCTTCAGGGCGACCCCATTGCGCTGCGGGGCTACGGTGCCATTCGCAACATGGGCCTGGCGGTTGCCTCGGCCTTTGGCCACGACGCCGTGGTCTTCCTTGATGACGACGAGGTGGCGCTCAACGAGGACTACCTCATCGACGCCGTCTACGGCCTTGACTCTCTCACCCGCCAGGACCTGCCCATCCTTGCAAAGAGCGGCTGCTACGTAGACGTGCGCAGTTCCCCCTACGCGCCCGTCCAGACGGAGTGGTGTGAGCAGCTCTGGTCAAAGCACGTTGGCTTCAACGAGATGATGAAGCGCTACCTCACCTCTCCCACACGCATCCTTCGCTCGAGCTACCTTTGCGGCGGGTGCTGCTCCATCCACGCCTCCGCGTTCACGCGGGTGCCCTTCGACCCCTACATAACGCGCGGAGAAGACCTCGACTACCTTCTTGACCTGCGTGCCAATGGCATCGACGTGTGGTTTGACAACACATGGCACGTGCGCATGCAGCCTCCGGAGGAGATGGCGTCTACGCCATCCATCTTCATGCAGGACGTCTATAGGTGGTTCTACGAGTACCGCAAGCTCGAGGCCATGAACGCCCGCCGAGACCTGCGCACCGTCACGCCAGAGTCGCTCATGCCGTATCCCGGCCCGTGGCTTACTCCACAGGTGCGCTCGCGCGTGAGGGTAACGGCCGCCCGCCGTGCCCTTGTGGGACGCGACCGCACCGACAACCTGCGCATCCTTCGAACCGGTTGCCGCGAGGCGGATAAGTACGCGCAGGAGGCCTCCACACGCTACCTCTCGTTTGCAACCATCTGGCCAAGCATTGCCTCGTCTATCTGGAACAGTCGCTATCTCCAGCGCGAGCTCCTGAGCACAGGCACGCCCGCGAAAGGAAGCTCGCATGAGTGATCGCTCGACCTCGCTCTCTCCAAACTCGGTGAACGTTATTCTCAGCGCCGTGACCGCTGCGCTGCTCCTCCTTGTGGCATGGGGCGTCGCAGAGGGCAACGTGATTGCGTCCATGCTCTCGGGCGCGGGGCTTGCCGTGGTGATTGTCGCCTTTGGCACCATCAACTTGGTGCCAGACACCATGCGTGCCGAGGCGACCGAGAGAACCCTTGCCGTTGCCTCCGAGACGCTTCGCAGCTGCAACCACGGCCTCACGCCGGATAACGCAGCACACATCTGCAGGCTGCTCCTTCCCGAGACGGCAGCCGTTGGCATAGCCGTCACCAACACAAAGAAGGTCCTTGCCTACGAGGGCGAGCATGGCGTGGGGACGGCCCCGGGCAGCGAGAACACGGTACCCACGCTTGAGGTCCTCGAGAGCAAGCGCATGGAGACCTTTGTCTCGATGGACGATGGCGACCAGACCACGCGTCACTTCAACCTGGTGCAGAACCGCTCTGGGCGCACGTTTGGCATCATCGTGCCGCTCCTCGTGCAGGATGAGCCCATGGGTACCATCAAGCTCTACTACCGCAGCGGCACAGACATCGACCGTACGCAGCTGGCCATTGCGAAGGGCTTCGGAGAGCTTCTCTCGACGCAGCTCTCGTCTTACGAGCTGGACCGGCAGGCCGAGCTTCTCGCCCGTGCGGAGGTAAAGGCACTTCAGGCGCAGATCAACCCGCACTTCCTCTTCAACACGCTCAACACCATCGCGTCGCTCACGCGCACCGATCCAACTAAGGCCCGCGACCTTCTCCGCGAGTTCTCGGTGTTCTACCGACGCACGCTCGAGGGGTCTGACCAGCT
>Ga0256406_1000554_pt1 | contig 67538 bp, 49 predicted proteins | sample RumenRJG_03DNA_FD_185986 | JGI IMG/M metagenome (GOLD analysis project Ga0256406, IMG submission 185986) | Bovine rumen microbial communities from Lethbridge, Alberta, Canada - RJG_03 | ecosystem: Host-associated > Mammals > Digestive system > Stomach > Rumen | place: Canada: Alberta | collected... | reverse complement strand
AGAAGTCGTACATGAATCTTATCAATGCAGGCCGCAAGCCGCAGGAGGCGCGTGTCATCCTTCCGCTCGACACCGCTACAGAACTTGTTCATACGGCTTTCGTCTCCGACTGGAAGCATTTCTTCGATCTTCGTGCCCTTGGCACCACGGGTCAGCCCCATCCCGATGCCAAGGCCGTTGCCCAGCCGCTGTACGAAGCGTTCAAGGGGAGAGGACTATTATAAACATATAATCTAATGTAATATGACTACAATGCAACTGAATGCTGAGATAGCCAATCAATTAAGGCTTATTTCAGGAGATAAAGATCTGCTGAGAAAGGCTCTTGAATATTTGAAGAGCCTTACTGCTTCGCTTACGCCTACTACAAAGCAAATGACAGAAACTGAGAAAACAAAGGCATGGCTCGATAGTTTTGCAGGAAAGTGGGAAGATGATAATAAACGTAACATTGTAACATTGTAACACGTAACATTAAGCAAAACAGCCTCGGAGAGGCTGGCTTTACATAACCAGGCAAAGAAGCGTAGCGACTGCAGCCTGGGGTTAATGATCGAGCGTTTACACCTGATCTTCTGCCTCGGAGAGGCAGGCTGCACGAAGTGCGCTATGTCTCTGAAGGTTTTATTATACGTCAAAATAGCGCGCCAAGGCGCAGTCAGCCTCTCCGAGGCTGGAAATCAGGTACTCGCACACAATCTAAAATACCCCAGACTGCAGTCGCTATCGCTCCTTTAGTCTGGGGTTATGCATGAGTGTGCCTCTCCGAGGCACGTATCAATTCTAATCCGGAAGAATATTAATATTTTTAGAATGCCCAACCAAAAGACAGATAGCCGGTGAGTCCTACTTTCGGATAACTGTCAGTCCATGCCACTGATACCGCATGACTGTCTCCGAAATTGAACGTTGGCGTGAGTCCTACACGGAAGAGAAAACCATGCTTGGAGACATGGCGGTAGCCGATGTTTCCAAAGAAGAAATAGCCGAATGCGGTCTTTGACTGATGCTGACTCCCTAAAGCTACATAGACAGGCTTTCCATCTTCTCCCGTATACACTGCATAGGATGAGTGTGGATCATCTTTAATTTTATTGTAGGTATCTTCATCAATGATCTCTAGCTCCCCATAGTCGTTGTGTCCATTATAGATGCCGATGCTCACGCCTGCACCAAGCTCCAAGGCGTTTCTCCGACTTCCTATCATATAGTTGACACCGACAGGAAGGGTCCAGGCACGTGTAGAACCATTCAGTGTGAGAAAGCCATTGTTCTCACTGTATCCGAAGCCTAATCCTGCTCGCCATCCCCAGCGGGTATGGTTGTTGAAGCGTTGTTCATAAGTGACGCCGCCCAGGATAGATGGGCCTCCGATCTCAAGATAGATGTCTCGTGTTTTAGGCATGCTGTCGCTGTTCCACGTTGTGTGCGCATGAAGACCGAGCATGCTGAAGAGCAATGCAATTGTAAAGATAATCTTTTTCATCATTTCATTATTTCAATCTTTCATTATTTCAATCTTTCATTTTTTCATTATTTCATTTTTTCAATCTTCACCTCTAAGGTTTCATTGATGATGCTGAGGATGGTATCGAGACTGTCGGTGTGGAAATCGCCGGTGAGACGTTTGTCGGAGCTATTTTCACACGTGAGACGTACGTGGTAGTAAGCGGAGAGATCACGCAGTACCTCGTTGAGTGGTGTGTCGTTGAAGTGGAACATGTGGGTGGCCCAGGTGGCGGCATTCGGAGAAAGCTGCAACTGTTTAGGAGCCGTGCCGTTGGCCGCAAGGCGTGCACTCTCATTCTGCCTCAATACGACAGCTTGATGACTTGTGTTTGCACTGAAGCTCACAGCACCCTCAGTGACGAGCACTGTCGTACCTTGTGCCGTCTCATCGACCATCAGCTTCGTGCCGATGTCGCGGATAGTGTAAGCATTGTCAGTGACGGTGAACGGATGGCGTGCATCGTGTACGACCTCTAAGAACACCTTGCCGGAGACCTCTACCTCACGACAGTCGTTGCCACGGTAAGACAGCGTGGAGTGGGGTGCAAGGGTCACTCGTGTGCCGTCAGCGAGCCTCACGATTCGACTCGTGTTTGTTGCCACGAGCGTGGTGCTCCGGTTATTGAAATACAGCCATGTACCGGCTACTACGAGAAGCGCAAAAGAGGCCGCCACGAGCCCCACAAGTCCGCGTCGCATAGGACGGACTTGGGGTTCGATGCCAGCCTTGGCAAGTGTCTGCCGATAGGCTTCGTCAAGGTTCATTGCCCCATGCCGGTAGCAATGAGCCACGAAGTCGATCATCTTCTCATTCATAGTATGGTGTTTAGCATTATTCATCATCATCGTTGTCTATTTTAGATCTTATCCATGCCGTATGTGATACATTCCATCCAGCTACAACACCCAAGCCTCCGTTGACGTTGGTGGCTGTGGGCATGAGCTGTGAGAGGCCGTATTGAGCCAAGTCACTGTTCTCCTCCGCATTGATAGAGAAAAGAAACTTATAATATTCAGGCGTTAGGTGGAGAAGCTCTACACGCTCATATTTTTTTGTATCATTATAGTTATTCCACCAAAAATCGTTTTTGTTATCGACGTTGAGATGGAACGTGTACTTTCCGCTGATGCCAGCATCATCGAAGATACACAGGCCACCATAGTAGTTGTCGGAGAATCCGAAGGCGTCGTCGATATTCGTCTTTGACACGAGGATCGGCTCATTCTTGGTGTTGATGATCGGGTAATAGAAACGCTCATCATAGAGCGAATCGTCTTCTGAATATTCAATATTCTTCAGCAGTACCCGCACCGCATAATAATCCTTCGTCGTTGACGGGTCGGTAAAGCTTGCCATTACCTGCTCATAGCCTAACATTTCTTCTCTGTCATCGTCATAGACCTTCGTCTGCCGGCTCTTCGGATCACCGATGGCTACGGTATCGGGGATATAGGTCTCTGCGGAAGCCGTAGGGAGACTGTCGGCACTGACGGTCAATGCTATCTTGTCGCCAGTCTTCTGCTTTCCTACGACATAATAGATGCCGTTGCCGCTGTTCACTATCTCGCGCTGCTGACCATTGACGGTATAGGTGATCCGTGCATCGGCGATATTCTTTATCTTCATGCCTTCTTTGTATTGCTTCACAGGCAGACTACGGCTCACGGAGATATAAGTTGTATCTCGCGTGGAAGGGAAACAATAGATCACGAGCTTCGCCTCGTTGCCGGCTTCAGGCAGACTGATGTCGTCCTTGCAGGAAGTAAGCAGCGCTATAAGGAGCAGAAAAGGAAATATATATGTTTTCATGGCGTTCAAAACTTAATTGTATATGAGAATGAGGGGATAATGGGTACGTAAGCGCGGTTCTTGATAACGAACTTACCCTCATGGTTGAAGTCGAGGTCCACCCACAACGAGTTGAGATGGCAATAGACGTTGTAGAGGCTGATGTTCCAAATGCGTTCATGTCCGTGCTTCGTCGTGTGGTGGAAGTCGAAACCCAAGTCGAGTCGGTGATAAGCCGGAAGCTTGAAGTTGTTCGGGCGCTCAAAAATGAAATTATCGGTCCCTGACCAGTTACTGTCCAGCCATTCATTGCCAATGCCATCTATGCGTCCCCAGCCTCGGTCATTGACATAGGTAGGTTCTCCGTCGGGGAGTGTCTCCGGACGGTGGACATACTGGGTTGGAATCGTGATGTGGTTGCCCGTATGATAGTTCCATACGGCATACATCGACACTTTCTTCGAGATGTTCCATCTGGCGGAGAGGTTTATCTTATGCCGGTTGTCAAACTTGTCGTAGTACCAGTAGGGATAGAAGTCGGGATATTTACGCTTGTTCCACGAGAGTGTATAGGCGCCTTGAAGCTGGAGGGCATGGGTCTTGTAGGTGGCATCGAGCTCCATGCCGTAGTAGCGTCCTCGTCCATCCATGACTACCGTCTCCCAACTTGCCGCAGGTGGTTCCAGTCCACTCCAGGAGTTGTATTGAAGCAGATGGTGTGATACCTTGTAGTAACCTTCCAGGGAGATGAGCCAGTGCTTGTCCGGCTGCATATAGACACCTGCTGCCGTCTGCCAGCTCTTCATCGGATGGAGCTTGCGCGTCGTCGGCACCCAGTAGTCGGTAGGGAGCTCAAGCACGGAGTTACTGATCTTGTGGACATATTGTGTCATCGTGGTCCAGGAAGCCTTGAAGGAGAGCCAGGGCTTAACCTGATATTTCATGGCGAAGCGTGGGTCCACGCTCGTGAAGTTCTTGTCCTGAATATGGAAGAGCGAGGCGTTGACACCGGCGTTGAGGCTCCAGTGAGAATTGATTGTTATCTCATCCTCACCGTAAAGGTTCCATTCGTGTGCCTTGACATTGTTGCGGCTCACTACACTTGTCGTATCGATGCTGTTGCTGTATCCATAGCGCGTCATATCGTCTTTGGTCTGCGGATGAAAGGCATGCCAGGTATAGTCGGTACCGAAACGGATATGGTGATGAGGATTAGGCCGATAATCGAAAGCCATGCGGTAGCCGAGATCGTTGATGGTGGAGTGATAGAAGTGGCGCGTCCAGTTCACGTCTTCAGTTTTTCTGTCTCTCTCCGTGCCTTCATCATCTATCGTCTCAAGCTTCGCGCGGTTGTGGGTATAGACAGCCGTGAAGTTGGCAAAAAGCTTCGGTGAGAACTGATACTGCCAGTCGAGCGCTACATTGATGTTGCCCCATGTGTATTTGTTCTTCTCGTCATCCTTAAATTTAAAATTATCACCATCAGATGACCAGTTATCCTTACTGTCTGTCGAGAGTCCGTCCTGGCCCGAATAGAGACTCAATGACATGCGGGAACGGTCGGAGAAGATATTCGTGACCTTGGCGTTGAGGTCGTGGAAATAATAGTTGAGTGAAAGATCATCATCTTCGGAAGACTTCATCTTATTGTAGATAGCGAAGGCAGGGCGTGTGATGATGTCGAGCCAGGAACGGCGCAGACCAAAGTTGAATGAGGTCTTACCCTTGCGGATAGGACCTTCGAGCTGCACGCCACCATCGAGCAGTCCGATGCGGTAGGAGCCATGGAAATGCTGGAAGTCGCCATCGGCTGTACGTACGTCGACGATAGAGCTCAGACGTCCGCCATAGCGTGCAGGGAAGCCGCTCTTATAGAAGTCGACATTCTTCACGACATCCGCATTGAATGCCGAGAAGAGGCCAAGAGTGTGGTTGACGCTGTAGAGTGGAGTACCGTCGATGAGATAGAGGTTCTCATCGTTGTTGCCGCCATGCACGTAGAGGCCACTGGCGAGCTCCATGCCTTCCTCCACACCGCTCATGCGCTGAAGCGTCTTGACGACATCGGGCGAGGAGAAGAGTGAGAACTCCGTCTTGATGTCGTCACGTGAGAGCGACCGCTTGCCCGTCTGCGTGTTGATAAGTGGTGAGTTGAGGTCTGCTGTCACCACCACCTCATTGAGGTTGTGGCTCTTGTCTTCTGAGAGCGTGAAGTCATGGTGCTTGTCGGCGCTGAGACTGATGGTCTCGCGCTTGTCGTTGAAGCCGATATAGCTTATCTTGAGTTCATGCCTGCCTTCGGGCAGGGTCAAGGAGAAAAAACCGTAAGCGTTCGTCATGGCTCCCTGATGGGTCGTGAGGTCATAGACGGTGGCGTTGATAAGCGTCTCTCCGTTCTCGTCCTTCACATAGCCGCTGATGGTATGGCGCTGCACCTTCTTGGAGGGTGTGCTGAGGGGTTGGGGAGCAGGACGGCTCTCCTGGGGCTTAGTGGCCTTCGCCTTGGATGCTTTGAGCAAGACGTAGCCGCCTTTGAGCTGATAGCTGATGCCGGTGCCTTGGAAAAGCGCGTTGAGGGCTTTCTTGAGACTGAGCTTGTCGAGATTAATACCTTTATAAGGGATGTTTGTCTTGAGAGAGGAATCGTAGACGAAGCTCACCTTGCGTGTCTGCTGCAGGTGGAGCATCTCGTCCTTGATGGTTCGTCCTTGTGCTTCGGCCATCAGCGAGAGGGCAGCGAAAGCCGTGAGGAGCAGGAGCGATTTTCTTCTGAATTTCATCTTTTTATCTTATCTTTTCATCCCTATGACGCAGAAACAGCAGAATACCCCCATGGTATTTACAAAATAATTATGATTCTTCTTAAATATGTGTTCACGATTAAAAGATTTATCTGAAGAATAATATTTCACACGGATTTTAAAGATCTTAAAGATGGCTACGCTATTCGCTACGCGGTGATGCTTGTGGTATGTGTAGCCGCAAAGCGGCGTAACCATCTTTAAGATCTTTAAAATCCGTGTGAAAAAAATCCGTGTGGGCATGAATTCAATTGGTGGAAATTAAATGACCATTAATACGAATTGTAGGCCCCTGCTGCTCTTCAGTTTCTTCATGGCCTTGCTTATCTGATGCTCCACGGTCTTGACGGAGATATCCAGCTCTTCCGCTATCTCGTTGTAAGTCATGCCGTCCCGCTTCGCCATGAGAAAAACCTCACGGCAACGGTCGGGGAGGCCGTTGATTATCTCCCATACTTTCGCTTCCCGTTCAGAGCGGTCTACGGCTTCCTCATCACTGATAGTGCCCTCCAAGTCGGAAGGGTCGATGCTTGTCATCTCGGGATGCTGGCGGCGGAGCGTGTCAATACATGCATTGCGCACAGCGGTATAAAGAAAAGCACGCTTATCGGAAATATTTTGCTTGTCGGTAATGTTTCGCCCCTCGGTGTCATCCCGTTGCCAAAGCTTTACGAAACAATCTTGTACGATGTCCTCGCTCGCCACGATGTCGCCGTTGAGATAATGGGCGGTATAGAGGCACAGCGGCCGATAATATTGTTTGAAAAGGGCATCGAGAAGCATATGAGTTAGGAGTTAGGAGATAGGAGTTAGGAGTTATTTCGAGTTAGGAGTTAAGAGATAGGAGTTAGGAGTTGAGTGCAGTGTAATTTCTAACTCCTGTAATTTCTAACTCCTGTAATTTCTAACTCCTGTAACTCCTAACTCCTATCTCCTAATTCCTAACTCTTTAAAAACTCAGCGTAGATCTTATCGGCAGTAGCCTTCATCTCTTCGTCGGAGAGCTTGACGTGCTTGTGGAAGTCGACATCAGCCTCAGAGTCGATAGGGATGAGATGGATGTGTGCGTGGTTCACTTCGAGCCCGAGCACCACCTGAGCCACTTTCTTACAGGGGAAAGCCTTGCGCAGGGCAATGGCCACCTTCTTGGCAAAGACCTCAAACGCAGCGAGCTCTTCATCGCTCATGTCGAAGATATAGTCGATCTCCTTACGGGGCACAACGAGCGTGTGGCCCTGCTTCACGGGGTTGATGTCGAGGAAAGCGTAGAACTTGTCGTCCTCGGCGCACTTGTAGCTGGGAATTTCTCCTGCAGCTATCTTACTGAAAATCGTTGCCATGGTATTGTTCTCCTATTTATTAATGAATAGATTATTCGCCGACGCTGATCTCGTCGATGCGTACGCGCAGAGTGCCGCGAGGGATCTTGATGTCTACCTCGTCACCGACCTTCTTGTTAAGCAAGCCCTGAGCAATAGGTGTCTTGATGGAGATCTTGCCCTGTTTGAGGTTAGCCTCACTCTCAGAGACGATGGTGTAAGTCATCGACTTCTTGTTCTGCAGGTTGGTGATCTTCACCTTTGACATGATCTGCACCTCATCAGTCTTCAGACGGCTGAGGTCGACGATCTTAGCCTTTGCTATGGTCATCTTCATCTCGGCGATCTTAGCCTCGAGATGCGCCTGAGCCTCCTTGGCTGCATCGTATTCTGAGTTCTCACTTAAGTCTCCCTTGTCGGCTGCCTCGGCAATGGCCGCAGAAGCCTTGGGGCGCTCCACAGATTCGAGTCTGCGAACTTCGGCCACGAGCTTGTCGTAACCTTCCTGTGACATGTATGCCATAATAAAACAGTATTAAATAACAGTTAATTTGTTAATGTTTCTCTTTAAGGACAGACAAAACGAAAAAGAATTCCGACATCCTCTTGGAATGTCGGAATTCCTTCTCTTTATTCGCTGTTTACCTTATTGTTGTGCAAAGTTACTGCTTTCTTTTGAGATGGGCAAATAAAAATAGAAAAAAATAGCCTTTAGAACGGTGCCTTTGCCGTAAAGCTCATCTGCCGTCCATTCGTTGGGTGTTGGAATGTAAGCTGCTCGGCATGAAGGTAGAGTCGTGTGCTCGGCGTGCCATAGAGTGAATCGCCTTTGATGGGGTCGTTGAGGCCAAGCTGATGGGCGCAGTGGACACGGAGCTGATGCGTGCGCCCCGTCTTCGGCCAAAGCCACAAACGATCGTTCGCCACCTTCTTATAAATGGAGACAGCTTCACGACCATAGTCATCATCAACCACTTGTCGTGGGCGGTCATCAAGGTCGGGGCGCAGCGGCAGAGAGATAGTGCCTTCTTGAGGAACATCCTTAGGCAAGGGCTTGCTCAAGACGGCGACATAGCGCTTGCTTATCTCGTGTTTGGCAAACTGCTGCTGAAGGTTGTGGTAAACTTCGAGGGTCTTGGCAATGACCATCAGTCCACTCGTTGCCATGTCGAGGCGATGAACGATGAGGGGCGATTCATTGTCAGGATAGCGTTGCTGCATCAAGGACTGTACACTCACGCGCTCGCTCTTCCCGGGTACAGAGAGCATGCCGGCAGGCTTACAGATGACACAAATGTCGTCATCCTCATAGATGATCTTCAGTTGGGCCGCAAGCCGCTCATCCTCTTCCTTGCTTTCCAAGGGATTGGCATCGACGTCTATCCCTTGCAGCATCCAACGAAGGATCGGCTTACATTTACCATTACAGGCGGGATAGAACTGCAGATGATGCCGTATCTCGCTCCGCGGACTCTCGCCCCACCAGAACATCGCCATCGATACCGGATGTAAGCCATGCTGAAAAGCGTATTGCAACAATTTAGGTTCACAACACTCACCACTCCCCGCAGGCGGTATCTCACCACCACGAATCGCAATCAAATCTTTGCTCTCGCCTCGTCCATTGAGCATCAAGAAATGATGGAAGAGCCAGCGCTGAAGCGCATCGCTCTTCTGTCGGCGCAGGGTCTTCAATGAAGTAATATGGTTCTCAACTGCCTTCTTCTCCTCTTCTATCTTCCGTTGTCTGAGTTTCCATCGATGCAGTTCCGCATTCTCAAACTGTCGGCGACGGATATAGTCCTCGTCGCTCTCGCCTTCGCGCTTACGCTTGTCTGAAGGTGGTAGGTGTGGGGTGTTGGGTGTTAATGGTTTGTCTGCTAATAAAGATGCGGTCTCATTATTTATTTCATCATTCAACTGTGTTATCTCTTCTTCATGCTGCTTAAAATAACCATTGGGCTGGAGATAATCGAAGACGGCGGGCACAAACTCGGGCCAATCGGAGCGGCTACAGATCTGACCACTATAACCGGCAAGATAATGAAACTGTTTACCATGAACAGAAATGTTCCGTGTAAGAGCTGTTTCTTCTCCTTCAACAATGAGCACCCCGAACATCTTCCCTTTGTCTATCTCCGCACGGAAAGCTGTATCTACGAGATGGTCGCAGAAAGTGGAACGCTCGCCCGAGAGCCACTCTATGAGCTCATGGACGGCAGCACGACATTCCTCAGATGGGGTATAATAAAAGGGGTTATTCATACAGTGTTGTTGCTCATACAAAGATCATGATGAGCATTTGTGCTATCACAACTCGAATGAACATGCCCAACGGATAGACGGTAGCGTAAGAGATACTTGCCGTATCACCTTTGCATGTGTCGTTGGCATAGCCCAGCGCCATCGGGTTCGCCATTGATCCACAGAGAATGCCGCAGATCGTACCGAAGTCGTATTTATGGGTATGCAAGGCGATGATACCAATGATGAGCACGGGAATGACCGTGATGAGGAAGCCGATGCCGACCCATGCTATACCCTCGGGGCGCATGATGGTCGCCATAAAATCTTTACCAGAGTCGAGTCCGAGACAAGCCAGATAAAGAGCGAGACCGAGTTTGCGCAGCATGAGCGAAGCCGAGCGCGTCGTATAAGAGATCATGTGGCTCTTTGGTCCCAGGGCGCCTACGATGATACCCATGATGATAGGACCACCGGCAATACCGAGACGGATGCTGCTTGCCATGCCCGGGATGGAGATAGGAATCGTACCCAGAGCAAGACCGAGGAAGATGCCAAGAAAGATACTGCCAATGTTAGGTTCCTCCAAGGTCTTCACAGAGTTGCCGAAGAAATGTTCGGCGTTGTCGAGGTCTTCGTGTTTACCGACGACAGTCACACGATCACCGTATTGCAGTCGCAGGTCATCACTGGCGAGAAGTTTGACATCACCACGCACCACACGGCTCACGTTGACGCCATAAGCTGCCCGCATGTGGATGTCGCGCAGCCGCTTGCCGTTGAGCCCCGGACGGGTCACAACGCAGACACGGCTCTCCACATTGGCATCAATAGCATTCCAGTCTACATTATTCTGATTATAGTTGCGTGCTTCTTTCTTACCGAAGAGCAATAGCATCGGCTCCTCCTCATCCTTATTTGTAACAACAAGCACAGAGTCGTTGACATGCAGCACCGTATCCGCCTTTGGAAGAATCACTTCCTTACCACGCCACAGACGGGAGATGATGAACTTACGGTTGGTCATATGGGCTATCTCTGCGATAGTCTTGCCTACGATAGCGGGGTTGATGACATCGAACTGTGCGATATAAGTATGGTCGTCATCGGAGAGCGGTTTCACCTCCAAGTCAGCAGGCTTGACAAAGAGCTTGCGGATAATGACCATGGCCACGATGACACCCACGACACCGAGCGGATAGGTCACGGCAGTAGCCAGTGCCACACTGCTGTTCGGTATACCGAGATGAGCCAAAGCCTGTGTGGCAGCACCGAGGGCTGGCGTGTTGGTCGTAGCACCACAGAGCAGACCAACCATATTAGGAAGGCTCACACCCGTGATAGGGATAAGCAAGAGCGAGAAGAGCGTGCCGACGATGATGACGACAAGGCTCCATATATTCAGCGCCAGACCTTCCGACTTCAATGATCCGAAGAAGTTAGGGCCTACATGGAGTCCGAGGCAATAGACGAACATCGACAGTCCGAAGGTCTCTATATAATCGAGAATATTATGGTCAATGGACAACTTCATCTCTCCGGCAAGGATGCCGATGAAGAACACCCATGCGATGCCGAGTGAGATGCCTTTCACCTTAATCTTACCCAAGGCGAGACCGAAAGCGATGATCAATGACACAATCACCACCGTCTGTATCGATGAATGAATGGTAAAGAGCGAACTAATATAATCCATTGTATAATATATCTGTTACTACAGTATTCCCAAATAATTCTCAAGAGGTATACCTGCGTTCTTATCCTCATTGTCTTTGTTGAGGTCAATGAGTGTATAGACGGCATCCATCGCTTTGCGCGTAGAGGGTTTGAGCATCATACCGTCGAGGAGATGGCCGATGAGCACCGCCGAGAAGATATCGCCCGTACCAGGGAAATGGACGGGAATTTCTGTGTATCCGAGCAGGAAATGTTCGTTGGTGAGGTGGTTATAGCCTGCCACACAGTGCTGACCGTCAACGGGGATGGATGTGATGAGTACCGACTTGGCACCCGTAGCATGCAACTCATCCAAGAGGTGGAAAGCCTCATCACGCGTCACACCTTGCGGATTATAAGGAGTGCCAGTGAGATAGCAAGCCTCGGTATAGTTTGGATAGATAAGGTCGGCCACCGCAATCATCTCTTTCATGCTCTGGATGGTCGCAGGTGTTACCCCATTGTAGAGCTTCCCTTCATCACCCATGATGGGGTCGACGAAGATCGGCGTGCCGAGCTGTTCCTGCTCTAAGCAGTAAGCCGACACGATCTCTGCCTGTCGCTCTGAGGCGATGAAGCCCGTGGCGATGGCGTCGAAATGGAAGCCGAGCTCTTTCCACACGGGGAAGACACCCATAATATAATCGGTGGTGTCGAGGAGGTTAAACTTGCCATAATCGAGCGTGTTCGACACCAGCGCCGTCGGCAGGTTATATGTGACGTGCCCCATGTAAGAGAGGATGGGGAGCATGGCAGCCGAGGCCACCTTGCCATAGCCACACATATCATTGATGAGCAAAATCTTTTTCTTTGCCATGAGATAGCATGAGATAATTTGTGGGCAAGACATAATGCGTCCTACCTATTCAGGGTGCAAAATTACATAAAAAAGGAGAGGTGAGGAAGAAAAAAATTAAAAATATAGAAATGTTGTAACCTTTCTTTTGCCCGTTCGTTTTAAGTATGTATCTTTGAGGTACCAATTCAAGAGAACGAAGCGTCTCAGAAGAAGTAAAACAGAGTAATAAAAACAAGTCTAAACTATATGGAATTCGTTGACACAAACGTTGACAAGAACTATTGTCTCATTCTTGCAGGCGGAAGAGGCCAGCGCCTGTGGCCCTGCAGCCGTGAGAGTTGTCCAAAACAGTTTATAGATTTCTTTGGCACAGGCCGTACGCAAGTGCAGCAGACGTGGGATCGTATGACGAAGATCATCGCGCCGGAGCACGTTTATATCAGTACAACAGTACAGTATCTTGACCTCTTGAGAGAACAGTTGCCTGGTGTAGAACAAGACCATATTCTCGTAGAGCCTATCCCACGCAACACAGCGCCGAGTATGGCATGGGCTAACCACCGCATCTCTGATATCGACGACGATGCGGTGATGATTGTCGTACCCAGTGACCAGCTCATCCTCAACGATGAGATGTTCCAGAAGAATGTCACTGAAGCCATGGCCTTTGCCGCCACTCACAATACCTTCCTCGCTATGGGAGTCAAGCCGACGCGCCCTGAGCCCGGTTATGGCTATATCCAGACCGACGGCTTCGTGGAAGGCAGCATCTATCAGGTGCGGAGCTTCACGGAGAAGCCTGACCGTGAGTTTGCTAAGATGTTCATGGACAGCGGCGAGTTTGTGTGGAACACGGGTATCTTCGTCTCCAACACGAAGAATACGCGTACGATGTTCTCGAAGTTCCTCCCGCCCGTCCTGCGCAATCTCGATAAGCAGTATCCCCACGCTACGCATGAGCAGGAAGTGGCGTATATGGACGAGTTCTTCCCCTCTTACCCCAATCTCTCCGTAGAGTCGGGGGTACTCGACAAATTAGAGAATGTCTGCGTGATGAAATGTGACTTCGGCTGGGCTGACCTCGGCACGTGGCACGGTATCTATGAAGCACTGCCGAAGAACAACGATGACAATGTCGTTGTCGACTCGGATGTCTACATGGAGAACAGTCACCACAATGTCATCAAGCTCCCCAAGGACCGCATGGGTGTCATCAGTGGTCTCGACGGCTTCATCGTGGCGGAGAAAGACAATGTGCTGTTCATCTGTAAGAAGGAAGACTCCTCTGCCCTCGTCCGCAAGTATGTCAGCGAGATACAGTTGAAGAAGGGGGAGAAATACGTTTAAATAAATGAAGTATCTCTGTTCACTGTTTATAGCACTTCTCTTCCTCTCTGCTTGTACCGGTAGCCATTCCTACCGGTACCGCATTGGCGTGTCACAATGCGTAGGCGGAAAATGGAGGGAGAAGGTGAACGACGAGATGCTTTCAGCCCAGCACCTCTACGGCAACGAAGTGAAGGTAACCATTGCCAATGCAGACAACGATACAAAGCGGCAGGTACGACAGATCGACTCTCTCGCTGCCTCAGGCGTTGACTTGCTCATCGTGGCGCCTAATGAATATAAGACCATTTCGCCAGCTATCATCCGTGCCAAGCAACGCAGTATCCCCGTGGTGCTCTTCGACCGCAAGGCGACGACGAATGACTTCACGGCTTATATCGGAGGCGACAACATTGAGGCTGGACGCGCTATGGGTCATTATGCGCTCTCACTGCTGCGTGAACATAGCTATGACCATACGCCACGTGTGCTGGAGATTACAGGTGGTACCACATCCTCCCCTGCCCTCGACCGTCACAAGGGATTCTCATCTGTATTATCAAAAGAAAAGAATGTCGACTATCAGTTTGTCAATACCGATTGGTCTTCAGAGCAGGTCTATAAGGCGATGCACGACTGGTTGAACAATCTTCCCGTTCCTGATATCGTGTTCTGCCACAGCGACCTCGCTGCGATGAACGCTTACAAAGCCGCACAGGAGAAGGGCGTGGCAAAGGATATCCTCTTCCTTGGTATTGATGGCTTGCCAGGACCCGGTGAGGGTATCGATGCGGTGGAGAAAGGGATCTTTGCCGGGACTTATGTCTATCCTACTCACGGAGAGGAAATCATCAAGTTAGCACTCGATATCTTGCAAGGTCGCAAATACAAGCGCGAGAATATCATGAAGAGCGTCATCGTAACGCCCGACAACGCCTCTATCATGCAGCAGACCAGTACAGAACTTCAACGGCAGGGCCATGACTTGCTCATCCTGCAAGACAAGTTGGAGAACTATTTCGGACTGTACAACACTCAGAGGATGATTACCATCGTGAGTATTGTTGCCATCATACTCCTCATCATTGCCTTGCTGCTTATCTGGAGGATTGTCGTCATCACGCGCCGACTCAACCGCAAGGAGAAGGAAATTAACCGGGAGCAGACACTCTTCTATACCAATGCCCGTCACCAGCTCCGCACACCACTGACGCTTATCGAAGGACCTATCAAGGAACTCGCTGCTTCTACCAATCTGAAAGGAAATGAGCGTACCTTGGTCGATATCCTTCAGAAGAATGTGGCGCAGCTTTCACATATCGTTTACGATGTGCTCAACTTCAAGCCTGATACAGTTGAAGAGGAAAGCAAGGAGACGGCTCAATCCGTCTCCGACACTAACGCCTCCGTGCAGTCGGCTCGCTTGGAGATGTTGACCGATGACAACAAGGAAGGCTTCCCCACAGTACTCATCGTGGACGACAATGACGACATGCGCCGTTACCTTCGCACATTGCTCACGGGCAAGTATTATGTCACTGAGGCAGCTGATGGCGAGAGTGGACTGAGAGTCGCTCGCGAATCGGTACCGGATATCATTGTCAGTGATGTGATGATGCCTGTCATGGACGGTCTCCAGTTCTGCCGGAAGATCAAGGACGATACGATGACCTCCCATATCCCTGTTATCCTCCTCACAGCCCGTAGCACGGAGGACCAGCAGGTCGAAGGCTTGAGCAGTGGAGCCGATGCCTACATGACGAAGCCGTTCAGTGCCAGTCTGCTGTTAGCGCGTATCGATAATCTGCTGAAGAGCCGTGCCCAGCTCCGCCACCTTTTCGACGGCAAGGATCAAGACGAGCAGGCCGAGGAGGAGAAACTCGCTTCGCCTGACCGCGAGTTTATCAACCGTCTGAAGACTGTCATTCAGAAACATCTCTCGGAGAGCAATCTCAAGATGGATGACCTCGGGGCCGAGATGGGCATCAGTCGTGTGCAGCTCTACCGGAAGGTGAAAGCCTTGACGGGGCTCTCGCCCGTTGAGCTCCTCAAGCAGATGCGACTTCAGAAGGCTTACTCCCTTCTCCAGCATTCTTCGCTGTCCGTCTCAGAGATTGCTTACGACACCGGTTTTAGCTCTCCCGCCTACTTCTCCACTTGTTTCAAGAAGCAGTACGGGAAATATCCTACAGAGATAAGGGTTCAATAACATCGTTCGTCGAACGCCAAACGATTTTCCGTCGAACGCCAAACAATCGTTTGTCGAACGCCGAATAATCGTTTGTCGAACGTCGAACAATCGTTTGTCGAACGTCGAATAATTGTCTGTCGAACGCCAGCAGATCTGCTACCATGTGTCAGCCGATTTGCTGCCACGTGCCGGACAATGTTCTTTCATTTGAAAAGTGCCTCGGAGAGGCACAATCTTTGATAACCCCAGACTAAAGGAGCGATAGCGACTGCAGTCTGGGGATTTTTGAATGTGTGCAGATACATGACCTCCAGCCTCGGAGAGGCTGACTGCACGTAGTGCGCAATGTCGTTAATGAGTTGTATCCAACATAGCGCGCCAAGGCGCATTCAGCCTCTCCGAGGCTGAGAATCAGTTAATTCGTCCTCTGCTTAAACCCCAGGCTACGTCGCTACGCTCCTTGCCTGGGGTTATGAAGAATTCAGCCTCTCCGAGGCTGTGTAATGTGTCGCGTGTCGAATAATCGGCTGTCACGTGTCGAATAATCGGCTGCCACGTGTCAAATAATTGGCTGTCACGTGTCAAACAACATGCGGTCACGTGTCGAACAACTGGCGGACACGTGTAAGACGATGAGAATAAGGCTTTTAATAATCAGACATACACTTTAAATCTTGTTACATGTAACAATATTGAAACCTTTTGAACGTAATTTTTAAGCCTCGAAAGCTATAAGTCGTTAATTTTGCAGCGTTACTTGAAAACAAAGTAGAAAATACATAATTAACAACTTAAAAACAGTAGGCATGAGACATCTCAAGTTCTTCTTGCTGGCACTTATGGCTTCGGCTACTGTATCAGCATTCGCACAAAACGGAGACATCACTGTTTCGGGAACTGTCGTTGACAACAATGGCGAGCCGGTCATCGGTGCATCTGTCATCCAGAAAGGTACCTCCAATGGTGCTGTTACCGATCTCGATGGTCACTTCTCGGTAAAGGTCCCTAAGGGTACAACCCTTACAATCTCTTATATTGGCTTCTCCACGCAAGACGTGAAGGCCGCTCCAAATCTTCAAATCAAATTAGTAGAAAATTCTAAAGAACTTAGCGAAGTTGTTGTAACAGGTTATCAGATTCAGCGCAAGGCTGACTTGACGGGTGCCGTCTCCGTTGTGAAAACAGACGGTATCACGACCTCTCCGGATGCTGACCCGATGAAGTCACTGCAAGGTAAGGTCGCAGGTATGACCATTACCGATACGGGTTCACCAAGCGGAACAGCTACGGTGAGAATCCGTGGTATTGGCTCGTTCAACTCGTCTCAGGACCCGCTTTATATCATTGATGGGGTTCCTATGACGGCTGGAAGTCTGAACACCCTCAACAACAACGACATCGAGTCGATGCAGGTCTTGAAGGACGCTGCCTCGGCATCTATCTACGGTTCCCGTGCCGCAAATGGTGTCATCATCATCACAACCAAGCACGGAAAGAAGAATGACAGAATCAATGTCGACTTCACTTCAAACCTCACGGCACAGTTCTACACCTCCCAGTCGAAGATGAAACTCCTCGACACCAAGGGCTATGCCACAGCCATGGCTCAGGCCGCGCTGAACGATGGCCTTGATCCTGAGGCTTATGCGAACAACTATGGCTTGACGCTCAATGCGCCACAGGGTGTGGGCATCACGGTATGGAATCCTTCTACAAGCCAGTATGTCAACTATACCGTCAACGGACGATATAATGGTTACATCAACAGTAAGCAGACGATGGGATTCTCCGACACCGACTGGATAGACGCCATCTCGCGTACCGGCTTCTCACAGAACTACAACGTGGCTATCTCTAAGGCTACAGACAAAGCCTCGGAGCTGTTCTCTTTAGGTTATAAGAACAACAGCGGTATCCTGAAATATACCAACTTCGAGAGCCTTTCCGCACGTATGAACACCTCCTTCAACATCAACAAGGTGGTGACCGTAGGCGAGAACTTCACATTATCTTATAATAAGCAGGTGGATTCTGCTCCTATGGAGAACGCGCTGAAGATGGCGCCGACCGTCCCTGTTTACGAGAAGGACGGTACCACATTCGCCGGACCGGTAGGTGGCATGAGCGACCGACAGAACCCACTGCGCGAGCTTTACCACAACAAGGACAACCACCTCGACTACTGGCGTGTCTTTGGCAATGCCTTTATCGACATCAAGCCTTTCAAAGGGCTCGTCTTCCGCTCTAACTTCGGTATCGACTACACCACGTCGTTCATCAATGCAATGACGCATACGTACGCTTCAGATATTGTGAACAACAATATAGCCAAGACCGACTTGGGACAGACCAACAACACCAACTATACCTGGTCTAACACGCTGAACTATCTCTTCGACATCAAGGCACAGCATCATTTCAACGTGCTGTTGGGTTCAGAGATCAACAAGCAGAGCTCTGTCGACTTCCATGCGCTTTCCGAGGGCTATGCTTTCGAGGATGTTGACTATATGTGGCCGAATGCGGCTACCGGCACCATGCGCAACACCGGCGCCAAGGTAGGTTATCGCCTTGCTTCTTTCTTCGGGAAAGCCGACTACAACTATGCCGACCTCCTGCTTGCTTCGTTCACCTTACGTCATGATGGTTCGTCGCGCTTCGGTTCCAAGCATCGCTGGGGTAACTTCCCGGCTGCCTCTCTCGGCTTCCGTTTCTCTCAGTTGCTGAAAGAGAAATGGCTTGACGACGCCAAGCTCCGCCTCTCTTGGGGTAAGACCGGTAACCAGGGCATCGACAACAACGCACACTATGGCTTGTATGTCACCGACTATGGACTCGACCGTGTCACCTCCACAGCCTATGACCTGTATCTGGCAGGCTCCGGCACCTACCCTTCCGGCTACCGTGCCACACAAACAGCCAACGATGACCTCAAATGGGAGTCTACCACACAGTATAACATCGGTCTCGACTACACACTGTTCCAGAACAGCCTGTATGGTACCATTGATGCTTATATCAAGAATATCAACGACATGCTCATCAATCCTGCTTATTTGGCAGCAATGGGTGAGGGCGGTGCCCGCTGGTCCAACGGTCCTTCGCTCCGCGACTGGGGTATGGAGTTCACCCTGGGCTATCGCAAGACCTTAGCTTGCGGACTCGGACTCAACCTCAACGGCAACCTCGACTTCTACCGCAACCGTGTGACAAGCCTGCCTACATCCACTACAGGTTCATACGCTCATACGACCAAGCAGAACCTCGTCGAGGCAAAGAAACCTTATGGCTCTATCGTAGGCTATGTGGCTGACGGCATCTTCCAGAACCAAGAGGAGGTAGCCAAGTCTGGACAGCCGGGCGCACGTGTCGGCGGACTGAAATATGCCGATCTGGACGACAACGGCGTCATCAATCAGGAGGATGAGACCTGGATTCTCGATCCTGTACCAGCTTTCTCTTATGGTCTGAACATTGGCCTGACTTATAAGAACTTCGACTTTACGATGTTCTGGCAGGGTGTGGCTAATGTCGACGTGTACAACAATCAGAAGTTCCAGACCGACTTCTGGAGCCTCACCGATGCCGGTTCCAACAAGGGCAGCCGTCTGCTCGGCGCATGGACAACCGACAACACAAGCTCTTCTATCCCGGCACTGACAACAAACAACACCGGTGATGAAGGCCGTGTGTCCTCCTACTTCGTAGAGAACGGATCGTACCTGAAACTGCGTACACTGCAGATCGGCTATACGTTCCCCAAGAACCTGCTCAGCAAGCTCTTCGTGCAGAGCGCACGCGTGTATTTCTCCGGACAGAACCTGCTCACCATCAAGAGCAGCAGTCTCACCTGCTCAGATCCAGAGAACCCGAACTGGAACTACCCACTCGCTTCCTCTCTTTCTTTCGGACTGCAAATTGGTTTCTAAACATCTAAACATAACAATACAATGAAAAAGTTTTTCATTCCCATTATAGCGCTCTGCCTGACTTTCTCCCTCACAGGCTGCGACGACTACCTCGATTACAAGCCCACGGCTGTCATTGACGAAGACAAGGCTTTCCAAGATCCGGAGGGAATGGTGACCAGTGCCTACGCCATGCTGGGCGACTGCTGGTATACCTATCCGTTCAATCTCTGGCCTTATGGTGACTTAGCCTCCGACGACTGCCTCAAAGGGGGTTCGGGTACCACAGATACTGATTATCACCAGGTGGAGGTGTTCTCTACATTGACACCGACGCTGGGCCATCTCGATGAGCTCTGGTATCATCTCTATTGCGCCATCTCCCGTTGCAACCGTGCCATCCTCTCCCTCAATGAGTATGGCAACAGCAAGCTTGGAGAGGCTACGACCAAGCAGCGCCTGGCGGAGGTGAAGTTCCTGCGCGCTCATTTCTACTACAAGCTCTTCACGGTGTTCAACAAGATTCCTTGGATCGACGAGGAAGTGTATAAGAACGGCACCCAGGAGAAGACCTCCAACGACGCACTGACCCACGAGCAGCTGTGGGACAAGATTATCGGCGACTTCCAGTATGCGTATGATAACCTCCCGGAGCAGACCACTGACGGTGGCGGACGCGCCAACAAGGTAGCTGCCGCTGCTTATATTGCCAAGTGCTATCTTGACCGCGCATGGGGTGACGGTTATGAAGAGACCACAGGTGTCAACTTCATCAATAAAGACTATATGCAGAAGGTTGTCGACTATACGGATGTAGTGGTCCGTTCCGGCAAATATGACTATCTCGAGGATTATGGTGACATCTTCCTTCCCGACTATAACAACAGCAAAGAGAGCATCTTCTCTATCCAGGCTTCCGACTATAAGGATGACCATACCACCTTTGGCCGTGCCAACTGGTCGAACACGCTGAACGGCGCATGGAGCATGTGGTCTTGTGGCTGGGATTTCCAGAAGCCCTCACAGGACTTTGTCAACGCTTTCAAGACCAAAGACGGTCTGCCAGAGTTTGATACTTACTCTGAAACGAACGACCATCCGGTCAATGGACAGCCTACCGCACAGAAGTGGGATCCACGCTTGTTCCATACCGTAGGTATGCCTACCTTCCCTTATAAATATGAGAAGGAGTACACACAGACAAAGGCTAATTCCCGTACACCGAACACCTACGGCTACTACACAGACCTGAAGTGTGTGCCGCAGCGCAGCAAGGGTGAGACCTACAATTATCCCTGGCAGGCTTTTGCCATGAACGAGTACATGCTCCGCTATACACAGACCATGCTCGACCGTGCCGAGGCACTCATAGAGCTTGACCGTCTCTCCGAGGCCCGCACCATCATCAACGACATTCGTCAGCGTGCTGCCAACTCTATCAGCAAGCATATTGAGTATGCCGCTGATCAGTGTGAGATTAAGCCTTATCCAGAATCTTATTTCGCTACGAAGGAGAAAGCACGCCAGTGCCTGCGCTGGGAGCGCCGATTGGAGATGGGTCAGGAGCACGAGCGCTTCTTCGACCTGCGCCGCTGGGGACTGCTGTCGTCTACGCTGAACGCCTATTTCAAGAAAGAGGCTAAGGACTCGTACGACGGACAGACCTATGCACAGTACTATAAGGATGCTCATTTCACGAAAGAGAAGAATGAGTATATGCCGATCCCCTACAACCAGATGTTCTATATCCCCGGACTGTACAAGCAGAACAAGGGTTATTAAAAACGATTATCCAGAAAACTCAATTATGAAGACTAAATCACTTATGCTGACTGCCGCCTTGTCCTTATGTACACTGGCGGCATCAGCCCAGACAATGAAGACGAAGGTCCTCGCCGATGACCATGTCATGCTGCGCGTCAATACCGCCGACGGCTATGTGCTCCTCCCCGTCGAGGAGAGCCAGAACACGGATCATATCCGGGTGATAAGCAACAACAACGTGGTGCAGGAGTTCAATGTGAGGCTCGCTGTCAACAAGGCCGACTACTATGTGCCGCTCAACGTCCGTCGCTTCGCTGATGGGCAGGGCAAGTCGGTGCTCCTGGATATCATCGTCAACCGTGGTGATGCAGCGAACTCAGCCAGCAAGGCCGCAACCAGCGATTTTGCCGCGTGGAAGCTGGTGAAGACCTCCCATGCCATTGATATGACCAACCGCGAGAAGTTTCGGCCCCTCTATCACCATACGCCGGCCTACGGCTGGATGAACGATCCTAACGGTCTGTTCTATAAAGACGGTGTCTGGCACCTCTACTTCCAGTATAATCCCTATGGCTCGCAGTGGGAGAATATGACGTGGGGACACTCCACTTCCACAGACCTCATCCACTGGAAGTTTGAGGGCGAGGCTATCGAGCCCGACGCTTTGGGCACGATCTTCAGCGGCTGTTCCGTCGTCGACTCTGCCAACACCGCCGGCTTCGGTCCCGGTGCCGTCATCGCCTACTACACGTCTGCTGGCAAGGCACAGAAGCAGAGCATGGCTTACAGCACCGACAACGGAAAGACTTTCACAAAATATGAGGACAATCCTCTTTTAGTGTCCGACATCCCCGACTTCCGCGACCCGCATATCATCTGGTATGAGCCCACGAAGAGCTGGATTCTCATCGTCTCGGAGAAGCAGCACATGAAGATCTTCTCTTCGAAGAACCTCAAGGACTGGACCTTCGAGAGTGACTTTGGCGAAGGCTATGGCTCACACGACGGTGTGTGGGAGTGCCCGGACCTCATTGAAGTGAAGAACGAAGAGGGAAGAGTGAAGAATCAGAATGCAGACAGCAAGTGGGTTCTCGTTTGCAACATCAACCCGGGCGGACCTCAGGGTGGCTCAGCTACACAATATTTCACTGGCTCTTTCGATGGACATAAGTTCACCTGCGACACTGATCCATCGGTGAAGAAATGGATGGACTGGGGTAAGGATCACTATGCTACGGTCACGTTCGACAATGCACCTGACGGCCGACATGTCGCCATGACCTGGATGAGTAACTGGCAGTATGCCAACCAAGTGCCGACAAAGCAATACCGCTCCGCTAACGGCATCGCCCGCGACCTCGGCTACTTCGAATACAAAGACACAGGCTATGTCAGTGTGAAGCCGTCTCCCGAAGTGCTCGCCGCCTTCTCCAAGAAACCTCAGGCTTCGCTCTCTCCCGCCTGCCGTGTCGATGTGCAGCTTCATAACAATGCGACAATCACACTGTCCAATGGTAAGGGCGAGCGTGTCGTGATGACTTACAATGCAGCCAAAGAGACATTCACAATGGACCGCACAAAGAGTGGCGATGTGAGTTTCAGTACCGACTTCCCCGCAGTGACCAAGGCTCCGACGCGCGGACGTATCAAGACGCTTCAGCTCTTCATCGACAAGAGCAGCGTTGAAGCATTCGATGCCGACGGCAAGATGGCCATGACAAACCTCGTCTTCCCATCAACACCGTATACATCAATCGCCGTCAAGGGCGGCAAAGCAAAGGTTTATCCGTTGAAATAAAAATATTCCGCGTTTTTTACACCCCATGCGGATATTTTTCTTACCTTTGCAACAAACATAATCTTTAAGCCATAAACGAATAATGGAAAACAATAATCAAGGACAGACGGTAAGCCAGCACACGCTCAAGTTGGCCATGGCCTCCATGATGTTCTGCTTCTTCACGATGGGTTTCGTCGACCTCGTCGGCACGGCATCCAACTATGTCAAACAGGATTTGAGCTTGAGCGATACGGTGGCTAACTTCCTGCCGTCGCTTGTCTTCTTCTGGTTCCTCATCTTCTCTGTGCCTACAGGTGTGCTGATGAACAAGATCGGCCGCAAGAAGACGGTGATGCTCTCGCTCATCGTAACAGTAGTGTCGCTGTTGCTGCCTATCTTCTCTGAGAACTTTGCCGTGATGCTCATCTCGTTCTCACTGCTCGGCATCGGCAACACGCTCATGCAGACCTCGCTGAACCCGCTCGTCTCGATGTATGTCAAGGATCACCTCGCTTCGACGCTGACCTTCGGCCAGTTCATCAAAGCCATCGCCTCGTTCCTGGCGCCTATCATCGCTTCGTGGGGTGCCGCAGCTACCATCCCTAACTTTGGATTGGGCTGGCGCGTGCTCTTCCCGATCTACATGGCAGTTGGTATCCTTGCTTCTCTGATGTTGCAGGTCACACCTATCAACGAGAAGGGCGATGACGAGACACCCGCTGAGCAGAAATCCATTGGCCGCGATTATATCGACACCTTCAAGCTCCTCGGCAATCCTTATGTGCTGCTCTGTTTCTTTGGTATTATGTGCCACGTAGGTATCGATGTAGGTACGAACACGACAGCTCCGAAACTCTTGCAGCAGTATGCCGGACTGGCGCTCAACGATGCAGCGTGGGCCACGAGTCTCTACTTCATCTTCCGTACCATCGGTTGCATGACAGGCAGTTTCTTCCTCCGTATTCTGAAGACCCGCACGTTCTTTGTCATCTCCGTCACGATGATGGCCTTGAGCATGGTGTGCATGTTTATGGGTGCGTCGAGCGCTGACGAGACTGCTAAGTGGTGGCTTTATGTAGGCATTGCGCTGGTGGGATATGGCAACAGTAATGTGTTCTCGATGTGTTTCTCTCAGGCCATGCTTTACATGCCTGACAAGAAGAACGCTATCAGTGGCTTGATGATCATGGGTCTCTTTGGTGGCACCATCTTCCCGTTGCTCATGGGTATTGCCAGTGATGCTGCCGACTCTCAGATGGGTGCTGTGGCTATTATGGCTATAGGTGTCATCTATCTGCTGACATTCATTAAACAAGTGAAATATTAAAAAAGGCCTAATGGCCCCACCCCTACCCCTCCCCCATCCAGGGGAGGGAGAGATTACAAGGATAAACAGATTGCTATTGCATTTAATATAATAAGACAGATAAATATAACAATAATATTAACAATTCAAATAGCCCAATTGACCCCTTGAAGCATATTAATCCCCTCCCCTGGATGGGGGAGGGGCGGGGGTGGGGCCGTCAACTATGAAGATTATCGGTTTAGGCGAAGTACTCTATGACGTACTTCCACAGGGGGCAAAACTTGGCGGTGCCCCGGCTAATTTTGCTTATCACGCCAGTCAGTTCGGCTATGAGGCCGTAGCAGTAAGTGCCGTAGGCAACGATGCCTTGGGCGATCAGGCTTTGGAGACCTTCGACAAGAATGGACTGAAGTATATCATCCCGCGTGTGCCTTATCCTACAGGTACGGTCAACGTAAAGCTCGATGCCGAGGGTGTGCCGACCTATACCTTCACACCCGACGTGGCTTGGGATCATATCCCCTTCACACCGGAGATGGAAGAGGCTGCAAAGAATGCATGCGCAGTGTGCTTCGGCTCATTGGCTCAGCGCAGTGAGGAGTCGCGCGAGACAATCATGAAGTTCGTTGAGGCTACTCCACAGGATTGTCTGAAGATCTTCGACATTAACCTGCGCGGCACGTTCTATAACAAGGAGATCATTCAGAATGGCCTCCGCCACTGCAACATCCTGAAGATTAATGATGAGGAGCTCATTATCGTCGGTCGCCTCTTTGGCTATCCGGGTCTCGACATCGAGGAGAAATGCCGGCTCATCATGAAGCGCTACAATCTTAAGATGGTCGTACTTACTTGTGGCACCAACGGCAGTTACGTCTTTGCCCCGAACGACTTCAAGAGTTTCATGCCGACTCCGAAGGTAGAGGTCGCTGACACCGTGGGTGCAGGCGACTCTTTCACCGGTGCTTTCACAGCATCCATCCTTTCTGGCAAGAGCATTGAGGAAGCTCACGCCTTAGCTGTCCAGGTCAGTGCTTATGTCTGCACGCAGAAAGGTGCCATGCCGAAGTTGCCTGAGACGCTGACGAAGAAATAGGAAACCTACCCAAGTATCAATCCCTTCACCTCCCTTAACAAGGGAGAGCAACCTAAAGGAGGGGATGTTGATTACTTTTATCGCAGTGCGATTGTTGCTTTATCGCACTGCGATTGCTATTATATCGCATTGCGATTGCTATTATATCGCATTGCGATTCAAGCGTAATTTTCCTTCCTTTCCATGCATTGACTTTCCGAAATATTTAGTAATTTTGCATAAATATGTGGGAAACTAAATAGGCGTGCGATATAGAAAGGTAATGCTCTTCTGCTATCTGCTCCTCTGTGCCGTGCAGTCGATGGCACAGGAAGCATTTTACCCTTTGGATTATCTTAACATCCAAGGGGTCATGGTCTATTCGATGAGGAAGGCGCACAACGGCGTGCTGTGGCTCGCCACCTCCGACGGACTTTTCTCCTATGGTCAATATCTCTCCAATACGCCCTCTCCCGACATCTTTGCCAAGACCACACACGGCATCTTCGCGGAGATCCATGAAGACAACATGGGCAAACTGTGGCTCAGGGAGCAGTCGAACCATTATGTCGTCTACAATCCTGCCACAAACCGCACCATTCCTGACGACCATGTAGAAGCCTATCTCAAGCATCGCGGTGTACCGGTGCGCTACGACTTTCGTGTAGCCAGTGACAGCAAAGGCTGTGTGTGGATTTATAAAGGACAAGAGTTGTGGCTCCTCGACGTGGCCCATCACCACGTGACCTATTGCAAAATCCCCAAGCACTTCGGCCGCATCGTCGGGATAGAGTCGGTTCGCGATGACGTGCTTGTCGCCACTACACACCGTGTCCTCCTCTCTCCGTCGGGGAAGATGAAACTGAAGGTCTATGCCATTCCGCCTGTACCCGTGGAGGTTGTACAGGATTATCTTCTCATGGCGATGACGCATGAAGGCAATGTATGGCTCACGACGTCTGAATGGATGATTCTCTATCAGCGCAAGACACATTCGTGGAAATGGGTCAGCAACTTCATGCGCACGAGTTTCCTTACTATCTCGCTTCTCCCCAACGACCATCTCCTTGTCGGCACCACACGCGAGGGTATCATGGAGTATGATGAGAACGGCGAGCTCGTCAACATCTATCGCGCCAACGTCCTTCTGAAAAAGTCGCTTCAGAGCAATCATATCCAATGTATCTATTGCGACCCTCAAGGTCACTATCTGTTGGTGGCTTATTCGAAGCACGGCCTGAGCACTTTCCTTACGACCCAGCAGCGCCTCTTCTCGCTTCCCGTGGGCATTGATGGCGGTATCTTTCTCAATGATGTCATCACGATCTGCCCGGGGCCTGACCATTCTTTCTTCTTAGGCACGGAGGACAATGGTGTCTATCGGATGGACGCTCTTCATCCGACCTTGCCGGCTATGAAGCAGCTTTACCCCGGACAGACGGTGACAGGGCTGCACATGGATCCCAAAGGGCGGTTGTGGACCGGACTCTATTCCGTTGGACTGGCTTGCAGCGACGGTCGCTTCTTTTTCCCAAACACCTGTCCTTACAACATGGTCGACTTGGGCAGCAATAGGCTCCTCGTCATCCTCAATGGCAAAGGCCTTTACGTCCTAGAAACGGAGACAGGCAAGAGTACACATATCAAGACCGATGAACTGTGGATGCAGGATGTGACGAGCGACAAGGATCATGCCTATACCACTACGACAAAAGATATTCTCATCATCGATAAGCGCACGCTGCGGGTCCGGACAGTCTCCAAACGCATCTTCGGCACGGGCGACGACGGTATTTCCGACTACGATCTCTTCATGGACAGTCACGGATGGCTATGGATGGTACGCTCCGTCAACCATCTCCCGCTGCGCGTCTACGACACACGGACGGGGAAGGCTTATACCTTCAATGAGTTTCGCTCTTATCATGTCAGTAGCATCTGTGAGGACCGGCTTGGGCGCGTATGGGTGTCTACTGACCGCGGCATGATCTGTGTCACCATACCTAAGCATCCAGCCAACGCACAGCCGAAGCTTTCTCTCCGCCTCTTCGGCAATGTGTCGACGGCACCTAACTACAATACGCGGGCGGCTTGTCTCCTTCCCGACGGCAGTATGGTAGAAGGCACGTCCGACGGTTTCCAGTTCTTCAACCCCGAGGCCCTGTGTGGTCCGGAGCAAACGCAGGCACGACTGAAGCGTATGTTGCTGCTCATGGGCATGCGTGTTAACGGGGCACCTTTCTCGCGCAAAACAGTCCACTTCCAAGATTCTATCGTCTCGCTCTCGCTTAATGACGATGAGCGCAATATCGTATTATACACCCTTCCTCGCGATGTCAACTATGCGGGTGTGCGCAACTTCTCTTACCGGCTCGATGATGAGGACGGATGGCAGCTGATAGACAACTTCCGCATCACCCTCTCGCATCTCTCCTATGGCAGTCATGAGATAACGATTCAAGAGATGGATCCTATGACGGGTGCACGCACGGAGTATCTGTTGGCAAAGTTTCATGTGGCTTATCCCTGGTATCTGTCGTGGTGGGCCGTAATGCTTTATATCCTTCTTGGTGCCGGCACATTAGTCTTGGCCTATTATCTGTATCGCCGCCGTCAGGAGTATAAGTTCAATCTCCGGGAGCGCGACATGAAACTGAAGTTCTTCACCGACATCAGTCATGCCCTCCGTATGCCTTTGTCCTTGGTGATGGGACCGGTGGAGGACCTCTTGCTCACGGTGAAGGACAAGGACACGCACCAGGTCCTTGACCTCGTGCATCAGAATATCAAGCGTCTGGCATTCCTTGTCAACAAGACCCTCGACTTCCGTAAGCTCGAAGATGCGGAGATGCATCAGACGGTGCTCTACGATGATGAACTGGCCAAACAGGTCGTCATTAAGGATGAGGCAAAGACACCGAATAATGAGATATCAGACGATGGAGCGTCTGACAATACATCCTCTGACAAGAAAGACCACGATACTATCTTGATCGTGGAGGACAGTGTGGAGCTGCTGAGCTTCCTGGCTCATGTCCTTGGCCGCGAATATCATGTCTGCCAGGCCACGGATGGTCAGCAGGCATTGGACATCCTTAAGACCACGCCGGTGGATATCATCGTGAGCGATGTCACGATGGAAGGCATGAATGGTCTCGACCTCTGCCATCGTGTGAAGACGGATATCACCTTCTCGCATATCCCTGTCATCCTCCTTACGGCGCGCTCTTTGGCGAGTGACGAGCTGCGGGGCCTGGAGATGGGTGCCGACGATTATATCACGAAGCCGTTCAACATCGACATTCTCCGCCACCGCATCCGTTATCTCCTTGACCGTACGATGACGGCACGTGAGCGCTTCGCCCAGGCCACGGATGTGGCAGCATCGGAGATCACGGAGACCACGCTCGATGAGCAGATGCTTCAGAAAGCCATGGACATCGTGAAAGCCCATCTCTCCGATACTTCGTTCACGGCCGATGACCTCGCGCGTGAACTCGGCATGGCGCGCACGAATGTGTACAAGAAGTTGCAGTTTATCACCGGCAAGACCCCTGCCGCCTTCATCCGCACCATCCGTCTGAAGCATGGCCGTCAGATGCTCGAGCATGACCCGAAGCTTTTCGTCTCGCAGGTGGCGTATGAGTGTGGCTTTGCCAACCCCAAGCTCTTCTCCCGTTACTTCAAGGAGGAGTTTGGAATCTATCCGAAAGAGATCAAAGGGTAACATTGATGGTTCTCTTACGTTAGCACCTCGGAGAGGTGCCACATGGTTAGCCCCATGCAAGGAGCGGAGCGACGCAGCATGGGGTTGGGGGCCAGTGTAGTTTCGAGGCCGGTATTCATGTCAATCGCTCCCAACCACAACCCCACGTTTCGGCTTCGCCTCACGTGGGGCTAACCATGTGGCACCTCTCCGAGGTGCGGGGTTGCCTACTACAAATCGACCATCGCCTCGGTCTCCCATGGTTACGATTTGTCTCCATTGAGGGTATGATTTGTACATCCCGTTGTTTTTCAGCCTTTTACATTTGCTGTTTACCTTAATCCTTCCTAATTTTGCCAGCGAAAATCAATAACAATTGCGAAGAAACCAAACGATACGATCATGGTAAAACTTTACTCACTAAAACCAAAAATGTTGATTCTGCCCTTGCTCGCTCTTCCATTGAGCGGGCTGGCAGATGATAATCCCATCGTACTCCACTCTACGGAGTCGACCTACGAACATGTCATGCCGCTGCACTTAGCAACAGTCGCAGAGTTGCAGAAGCATTATACTTATGATATTACGAACAACGTGCCTGATTGGGCGAAAAGCAAGAGTAATACAAGTACGACAGTTTCTTTTCCTATTTCTTTCGATGTCTCAGGCAATTGCAATGAGGCAAATAATGGCAGTAGTGCTCTTGGATGGATCGTCCCGGAATCTTTTGCCACGACGAAGACTGGTGCCATCCTGCAGATCCAAGGCCATTATACCGATGGCAAAAGAAATAGCAAAGACTATCCCAGTCTTATGGGAAAGATGAGTTTGATTACCAACAACTTTCAATATGGTCAGCCAACTAGACAAGGCGCTGATCAATATGCTCTGTTTTCCGGTTCTATGAATTTGCGCTATTATTTGAACCGTAATACGGTAGATGGTACTTCGGGCAGCAAGACGATGACGTTAGGCTCAGGATATTTCCGTATACGTATCACAGCAGATGTGCTGCAAAAACTTCAGAATGCAGGACTGTCAGTTTATGGTCGAAGCGTCTACTATGACGGATTGAGTATTGTTGACCCTTATGCTGTCTTCCCGGGTACAGGCGAGAATGCTCAGCCACTCAAGGTCGGTGCTCCCAATGATTGGTGGAAGAATGCCATCATCTTGAACAAGAAACTATTTACAAATGCCGTAGAAGGCTATTTTATTCACGTTTATACCTCTCCAGATCTTTCAAAAAATCAATCTAACACTGACGTGTACAAAGGTTACCCTACTGACGCAACCAAACAGTCTAGCAACGAGACCAGTCAGGTCTATTTCCAGGTCATCACGGGTACAACCGATAATCCCACCAGTAAGCTTGTTGACAAGGGGTGGGATTATATGACCTCGGATGCTTACTTCTATCTCTCCGCGAGCGACTTGGCGAACATCGAGAAAGACGGAACTATTGCTCAGCTTATCGTGCGCGATGCTACGATCCGTAAGGTCTCCATCGATCCTGTATGGCAGAAGCAGATGGTGTTCCACATCAATGGTACTTCTCAGACCTTCACGAAGGGTGGTACGTGGAGCGATGATCCATCGACCAGTACAGGTGGCACTGGTTACATCAACGATGGGGTGACGATGCAGATCTATAACCGCAATGTACAGGTGCTCAATCCACAGGCAGGAGACATTATCCGTATCCCGGTCTCTAATATCCAGGATAATGCCTCTTATCAATTTCAGCTCTTCGGCTATGAAAAGGCAACCGATACCTCTCTGCGCTTGAAGAACCTGACAACAGGTAAGACATCCCTTTCCACGAGTGCAACAGAAATCACTTATACATTAACGGCTGATGATGTTAAGGAAATCAACAAAATACAAGATTCTGGCGACAAGAAAGGTGATCCAGTGTGGTATTGGATAGCGCTCCGTGGACAAGGCTTCACGGCTGCCGGAATGTATTTCGTGAAAAACACGCAAAGCATTCAGATTCATGATGTCACGCTCGATGAAGACAACGAGACTTCGACGATTGGCGAGGAGCCGAATGTGAACGTTACAATTCATCGTACTTTCACCAAAGGTCAGTGGAATACGCTCATGTTTCCTTTTGATCTCACAGCTTCCCAAATTAATGAAACTTTCGGTCCTAACTGTCAGGTTGCCCGGTTCGAGGGTGGTGATATCAATGATGATCCAAGTGAAACGGACTATACGAATAAATATAAGGTCTTTAATCTCATTTCACGAACGCATATCTATGCCAATCAGCCGATGGTCATCAAGATCAATGATGATGGTTATATCACAAGCGATAACAAATACACGTTTAAGAATGTCAATATGACCTTCAATAACATAGAGACGAATGGTAATTATGGTAATGGCTATGTTCAGTTCGGTCAATATGTGCTTGTCGGCACATACGGAAAGATTCCAAAACTTTCTAAATATGCCATTGTGCTGCTCAATAAGCCCAATGACCACCACGATAACAAGTATAAGCAAGACTTCTATTGGGTAGGTGATAAGACGATTGCGAATGGTGGCAAAATGCTCAAAGGCTTCCGTTGGTATATGTACTTTGGCTCAGAAAATGATTTTCATCCAGATGATTATGCAGGCAAATATATCTATTCAGGTACGGATGCTATCAAGGCCAAAGTTTATCTCGATGGCCAGCTACTCGATGATGATGCCACAACAGCCATCACGGGGCTGCCGAAGGCGGATGTGGACGACGACTGCGTCTTCAACCTCCAAGGACAATACCTCGGAAGGCGCAGTAAGCTCAACCTCGCTCCCGGTGTGTATATCATGAATGGGAAAAAAGTAAAGTTGTAGGCCTCTCCCCGACCCTCCCCGGTAGGGAGGAGAGCCACTCAAAGTAATATCATATGTAGAATATCACAGCCTCCCTCCCTACAGGGGAGGGTTGGAGTAGGGCTTATAACTAAAACATTTTATGGAAAAGAAGAAATATATTGCCCCGAAAATTATCGTTATAGAGCCGGAAGTGGAAGGTCCATTGCTGGTTAGCACAAAGGATGAAGGCAAAGTAATTCCGACTAACGGTGACTTCGAGTTCATCAAGGAGGCCCCTGGTGATGATGAGGATGATGATGATGCCTGCGCTAAGCGCTTCCATCAGTTTGATGCCTGGGCAGACCTGCCGAGCTATTAAGGACTACACCGCATTCAAAATATAGAATGAAGAAATGATGAAAAAGAAGAAATATATCGCGCCGAAAATCATCGTCATCGCTCCGGAGACCGAACATTACCTGTTAGCCGCCAGTGGGAGCAATGGGAAAGCCATTGAAGCCATTGGTGACTTCGAATACGGTGATGGCGATTCGCATGGGGGAACGGCCAGTACTCGCCTTTTTCAGCAGTACTACGCCTCTACGGACAAGAAAATTGCGTATAGTGGCCGCCCATAATGGCGACCACCTACAACAAACGATTAATAATACCTAACATGTTTATATCCTGCTAAAGTAGGTGATTACTTCTTCCCACGTCTTGAATTCATCGCTTCCCAAGTGGATGGCGGTAGCAAGAAGGTTATCGGTTGGCTTCATAGTGATGAAGAAATCTCCGTATAGCATTTGTTTTTGATTGGTAAATATGACGTGGTCGTGTGCCGGCGTGGAGAGATAGCGTTCTATCCACGCCGCACTTTTGTCTAAGCTCGCGTGGTCGTTCGTCGGGGCCGGCACCACGATGTATACCTGATAACGCTCGATCAGCGCGTTGAATGCTTTCTGAAGACTGGCGCGTGGCTGCCCATAGCTGTCGGCCAGACAGTTGCTGTCGATATAAACGATCTGACGTTCGCGACCCTCTTGGCGGTCGTCGATCCAGCGGATGACAGGCACCACCCCATTAAGGAAGCTCTTGTCGTCCATGCGATGAGCACCGTGGAAATGGGCTGCCTGCGGATAGTGGCTGCAATAGACATCCCACGTATGCACGAGGTCATCTTTATCGCCGAAGAGTCCCCACACGCGCTGCTGCTCCTTTTCTTTCTCCTCCGGCGTCATTGCTTCAAGGCCCGTGAAACACTGTTCCGTGACCTCCTTATATTCTTTCTCCAAAGCTTTCGTAACCATAAACTCCGTCTCGCCATCCTGACGCGGGTTCTGCCACGTCTGTTTGCCTGTCATGCCGTGCTCCTTCATCGTTGTTGCCATCTCGAAGGCAGGGTTGACGCAGATGCGGTCGAAACCATAGAGCATCTCCGTGTACATGCCGCCCATTGACGTGCCGATGATGAGGTCGGGCTTCTCCTCTGCCGCTTTCTGCTTCAGAAGAGCGAGACCCTCTGCGGGATGCAGCGGGATGTCGTAGGCGATAACCTCTGCGTTCGGGAACGTCTGGCGGATGAGCCTCACAGTGCCCGATGAGGCTGCCGAGCCAAAGCCGTGGTTATACATGATCTTCTTGCCCTTCATCAGGTCGGGGTATTGTGTAACGTATGCGTTTTCTTTTTCCATGATATATGAATGACTGATATTGTTGATGATGCTGCAAAAGTAACACTTTTCATAGTTAATTAGTTCAAATGCTTTCAACTTTCTTATGTAATTTTTTTTTAGGCGTGAATATTGTTTTATCTTTGCAAGGCAATAAATAATAATTAGAATGGAACTGAAACAACATTACGTGCCGGCACCTACGCGCTACGACCACGCTGACACCATCTATCGTCGCTGTGGCCGTTCGGGTGTCTTGTTGCCAAAGATAAGTCTCGGGTTCTGGAAAAACTTCGGGGCAATTGACTCCTATGAGCGCAGCCGCGCCATCACACACTATGCTTTCGATCATGGCATCACTCATTTCGATCTCGCTAACAACTACGGCCCTCCCTATGGCACTGCGGAAGAGACGATGGGCCGACTGATAGATGATGACTTCCGCCCTTACCGTGATGAGCTCTTCATCTCGTCGAAGGCAGGCTACGACATGTGGCCGGGACCTTATGGCAACTGGGGCTCGCGCAAATATCTCATGGCGAGCATCGACCAAAGCTTGAAACGCATGCACCTCGACTATGTCGATCTTTTCTACAGTCATCGTTATGACCCTGAGACACCATTGGAGGAAACGCTCCAGACCCTCGTCGACATCGTGCGTCAAGGCAAGGCACTCTATGTAGGTATCAGTCGCTGGCCGTTGGAAGCCTTGAAGGTTGCTGAGAAATATCTTCGTGAGCACGACGTGCCGTTGCTCATCTATCAAGGCCGCATCAATCTCCTTGACCGTGCGCCTATCGAAGAAGGACAGTTGCAGTTCTGCCGAGAGCATGGCATTGGCTTCATCTCCTTCTCTCCTTTAGCACAAGGACTGCTCACCGACCGTTATCTCCACGGCATCCCCGAGGACAGTCGCATGGCGCATGGCGGCTCACTGAAGCGCGATGTGCTCATTCCCGCGCTTCTCGCTCATCTGCAGGAACTGAACAAAGAGGCAGCCGGACGCGGTGAGACCTTGGCAGAGATGGCGCTATCGTGGGTACTCGAGCAGGAGGGTGTCACGAGTGTCATCGTCGGAGCAAGCAGCACGAAGCAACTCGACAGTGATCTGAAGGCAATGAAATAACATGAAAAAGCTTTTTGTTATGATGGTGTCGCTCATGGCATTCACCTGTCTGAATGTTCATGCCATGAGCAAGAAGGGAGAAAAAGACTCTATTGATTGTGTGATGTATCGCGTGACTTACAACGCAAAAACCGTGAAAGACACGACAAAGCTCGACACATCCGGTCATTACAGATACGCCACGGACCTCATGCGTCTCGACATTGGAAAGAAAGTAAGTAAGTTTTATAGCTATACTTACATCCAGACGCTCAAATACGTTGAGAACGCGATGAAGACCGGTGTCATTGATATGCGGCAGATGAAAGGCAAGATGGGTAATATCAAGTGGACCCTCTTCCGCAATGATCCCGAGGGCTACACGTCAGTCTATGACGATGTCTACTCTGACCATTACCGCATCAAAGAGCCTACGCAGACACCGCAATGGAAGATTGTCAGCGACAGCGTGAAGACCATCCTCAACTATCAGTGCACAATGGCAGTGACCGACTTTAAAGGTCGCCATTGGACAGCGTGGTACACAGAGGACATCCCCATGCAGGAAGGTCCTTGGAATCTCATCGGTCTGCCCGGTCTCATCTTCAGTGCCCACGATAGTGAGAATCAGTTTATCTTCGAGGGTGTCGGCCTTGAAAAGATTGACGGCAAGGAAGGCATCATGATGGATGCTGATGCCAAGAAGAGTGAGGATATCACGCAGGAGAAGTTTGACAAGATGAAACGCACCACCTCTGCCCTTCAGGGTATGCCGGGCTTGTCAGAGGTTATCGTCAATGGTAAGAAGGGTTCCACGACCAGTGACCCGCAGCTGAAAGCCAAGTTGAACAAGGTGCTGCCTTACAATCCTATTGAAAGATAAGAAGAGGGTTTTTGATGCGCAGTATCGTCCTGTATCTTCTTTTATTGTTTCCCGTTCTCGTCCATGCCCAGCGCGTTGAAGGCACGGTCAGTGACTCTTTGTCGCAGCATGCCGTGGCCTCTGCCAGCGTGCAGTTGAAGAGAGCGGGGAAGACCGTGACATTCACGCAGACGGACAGTCATGGAGCTTTCTCCATCAATGTACCCTTGCAGAAAGGCGACAAGATACAGGTCACAGCCATCGGCTATCAGAAGAAACTGGTGCCTGCCACTGCTGGTTCGATAAGAATCCTTCTTCAGCAGCAGGCCTTTGAGCTCAAGGAGGTACAGGTCAAGGCGAGTTCTATCACGATGAAGCAAGACACCGTGACCTATGACCTCACTCGCTTTGCCAACAGTCGCGACAACAATCTGAAAGATGTGTTGAAGAAACTGCCGGGCGTAGAGGTGTCAAAGGAAGGCGCCATCAGTTACAACGGCAAGAAGCTCAGTCGCTTTACTGTTGAAGGCCTCGATCTGAGCAACGGTCAGTACAACAAACTTACGGAGAATATTCATGCCAAGGATGTGAAGAAAGCTGAGGTCATCGAGCACGACCAGCCTATCAAGGCCTTGCGCAACCGAGTCTTTACCGACAACGTAGCAATGAACATCGTGCTCAAGGACTCTGCGCGCGACCAGTGGGCTCTGACTTTCCGTCCTTATTTCCTCGAAGGCAAGCCCACGCATGTTGGTGGTGATGCCACGGCCCTGCAGATAGGCAAGAAGCAGCAGCGCGAATACACGGCACAGTATGACCGTACGGGCAAAGACCTTAATCAGAATTTCAACGTGTTCTATTTCACTTACGGCTCTCCGGAGTCAGCCGACCTCCCTGAATGGTATTCGATGCCGGGCTTGGAGGCGCCCATCGATGAGGAGCGACTGCGTTTCAACACCTCACAGGCTTATAGCGTTGATGTGTTGAAGAAAGGAAAGGGAGAGGATGAAAACTCTTTGTCGGTGAGTTACAACCGAGCCGTCACCCGTCAGCATACAAGCAATGAGAGCATCTATTATCTGCAGAACGGACAACAGACCACGACGGAAGACCGGCGCATGACGCTCAACGAAGACCATCTGAGCATGGACTATCAGCATCGCGTGAACAGTGATGAGAACTATGGAAACATCAGACTCTCGGCTCACTTCAATAAGGCCGATGGCTTTGCGCAGATGGACAGTATCAGTCAGCGTGTCCGTGACCCGCATGTAGACATCGCTGCTTCCATCACTCAGACCTATGTCCTCAAGCGTGGCACCCTCAACTGGAGTTCCATCGCCGACTTCAGCCACACCGGTGAGAAGATGGATATCAACAAGTCGTGGAATAAACTCACGTCGAACCTGTGGCATACTGCCCATTCGCTGACGTTCATCAAACCTACCGGCTACTGGACTCAAAACTACGAGATGTCGCTCGAAGCTGAGAACCTAAACGTAAGGGGAGACAACTCGCAACTTGACAGAACGGACCACAACAATAACGTTTTACTCTCTGCTCTGTTGAACCCTTCGCTGAGCTATCGTACGGAGGAGCAATTGTTTAGACTCAGTGTGCAGGGCAAAGTCAGCCGCTACACTCGCCAGCAGTCGACGCTCTTTTTCCCGCAAGCCAGCGTTTATTATCGGTTAGACAAGAACAACCGCTCTGAGTGGACCACAATGGCCAGTTATCAGGAGAACGCGTTGGGATGGAAAGATTATGCGCTCGACAGTTATCAGAGTGACTACCGCACGCAGTGGGTCGGAGCCGACTTCGTACCGCGCAACCGAACGCTGATGGGCACGACGCGCTACAGTTATAAGCGCACTTATTACCAGATCTTCGCCAATCTTAGTCTTACCGCAGCACGCGTGTGGTCGGATATGGCCACGGACATGGAGATTAAAGACGGACAGTATTTCTACACCCTCACGCGTCACCACACCCATTCTGACCAGTTGTCTGCTACGGCCGAACTCTCCAAAGGTTTCTATGAGCTTCATCTGAAGACAAGCGTGAAAGGTTCGGCTTCCTTTGCCCGCGGTCAGCAGTATTCCTCGGGGATGCTTACCGATTATCGTTACCGCAAATACACTGTCTCTCCAGAGATAATCTTCTCACCCGACTGGCTCAACATCGACTACCAGGCCGATTTCGGCTTTGTCCATTCCAAGAGTGCGTCGACCTCCATGGGCAGTCTCAACGACTGGACGCAGCAGTTGTCGCTCACGTCGACTATCCATTATGTCGACCTCACACTGAGTGGCATCATGTACCATAATGAGCTCTACAATTCTCCCTCCGTCAATGCCTTGTTGCTCGATGCCAGTGTGGTGTGGCGTCTCAAGGGTGCGCGCATCAATGTCTCGCTCCGTAATCTCTGCAACAAGAAAACCTATGCCGTGACCCAGTACAGTGGAGTAGGCTCCTTCACAAACAACTATGAGCTTCGCCCCCGTGAGCTCCTTGTCAGCGTGCAGTTCTCGCTGTAAGAATTTTACTTGATTTCCATTATTTTTCTTCACTAAATCATTATCAAATCAGATTTTTTGTTTTATCTTTGCAACAGAAACATAAAAAGACAGAGCTATGATGATAGTTAGTACAAGAGACTTTAGGACAAACCAGACTAAATATCTGAATTTAGCTAAATCTGGTGTAGATATTGTTTTGCGTTCAAGAACAGGTAAGTTCAAAATTAGCCCCATTGCAGATAATGACCAGCCAGTAAAAAAGTCAACTTTTAAGACGGAACTTCGTCATGCGTTGCAGGAGATTGTTGATGCCCGTAAAGGTAAAGTGCAACTTCAATCTGCGGAGGATTTGCTGAATGAGCTATAAAATAACTACTACTTCAGACTTTAGCAGGGATGCTAAACGTCTTAGTAAGAAATATCGCAGTTTTAAGACTGACTTTAAGCATTTAATTGAGACTTTGCAAGTTGATCCTTTTCAAGGTACAGAACTATTCCCAGGTGTTCGAAAAATACGGATGCAAATCAAGTCAAAAGGAAAGGGAAAGTCTGGCGGAGCCCGAATTATTACATATAATGTCATTGTTAATGAAACGGAAGGAGAAGTGTTTTTAGTCATGCTATATGACAAAGAAGACTTTTCTTCTGTAGATAATAAAATACTAAAAGACCTTATTCACGAGATGGGCTTAGATAAGAAGATTCCATGAAAGAAAAAACTAAATATAATATCATGAGACAACCCAAAGGTAAACTTATTCCTTTCCTGGCATTGGCAGCATGGTTGTCGATGCCGTGTGCGATGGAGGCTGCGCCCGTGAAGACTGCGGTCGCTACGATGCCTACTTGGACAGAGTGGCACGACCAGCAGGTCAACGAGGTGAACCGTTATCGCTTGCACACCAACTTCTTCGCTTTTGCCAATGAGGCAGAGGCAAAGGAAGGCGACTTGGAAAAGTCAGCCAACTATCTCTCCCTTGAGGGCCCATGGAAATTCAACTGGGTCAAGGATGCCAATGAGCGTCCGCAGGACTTCTACAAGACGGACCTCGACGACAGTTCGTGGAAGACGATGAACATCCCCGGCATCTGGGAACTCAACGGTTATGGTGACCCGGAGTATGTCAACATCGGCCTTGCCTGGCGCTACCAGTTCAAGGACAACAACGTTTACAAAGGCTGGAAGCCGGAGTACGCACCGGAGAACGCTACGACGACAAGCGTGCCCGTGAAGGACAACCACGTAGGTTCTTACCGCCGCGTCATCGAGCTCCCCGCTTCGTGGAACGGCAAGCAGGTCATCGCCCATTTCGGCAGCGTCACGTCGAACATGTACCTCTTTGTCAACGGACAGTATGTGGGCTACACCGAGGACTCGAAGGTAGCCGCTGAGTTTGACATCACGAAGTATCTCCATCCCGGCAAGAACCTCATCGCTTTCCAGACCTTCCGCTGGTGCGACGGCTCCATGGATGAGGACCAGGACTTCTGGCGTCTCTCCGGCGTGGCGCGTCAGTGCTATCTCTTTGCCAAGGACCCAAAGGTGCAGATGGAGAACATCCGCATCACACCCGATCTGGAGAACGATTATAAGGACGGTGAGTTGCTCATCGATGCTTGGGTCAAAGGCAACCCCATCGTAGAGTTCCGTTTGCTCAATGCCAACGGCACTGTCGTAGCCAAGCAGACCGCCGATTTCCGTGGCCGCACGGAGGGCACAGCACGCTTCATGGTGCGCAATGTGAAGAAGTGGACGGCAGAGACGCCTTATATCTTCACCCTTGAGACCCTTGTAAAAGACCGTAAGGGCAACATCGTGGAGGTCATTCCGCAGAAGGTGGGCTTCCGCAAGGTAGAGATCAAGAACAGTCAGCTTCTCGTCAATGGCCAGCCCGTATATATCAAAGGTGCCGACCGCCACGAGATGGACCCTGATGGTGGTTATGTTGTCACACCGGAGCGCATGCTTCAGGATATCAAGATCATGAAGCGGCTCAACATCAACGCCGTGCGCACTTGTCACTATCCCGATGATCCACGCTGGTACGACCTCTGCGACCAGTACGGTCTCTACGTTACGGCTGAGGCCAACCAGGAGAGCCACGCCTTCGGTTATAGCAACGACCAGTCGACACCTCCCGCACAGCCGGCTTTCGCCAAGCAGATCCTTGAGCGTAACCAGCACAACGTCGAGATGCAATACAATCATCCAGCCATCATCGTGTGGAGTCTCGGCAACGAGACCGACAATAGCAACAACTTCCTTGCTGCCTACAATTGGATCAAAGGTCAGGACACATCGCGCCCCGTTCAGTTTGAGCGTGGGCTGTGGAGTGGTCCTAACACCTCAGATATCTATTGCCCGATGTATTATGAGGTAGGTCAGTGTGAGAAATACAGCAAAGACCCGAAGCAGACTCGTCCGCTTATTCAGTGCGAGTACAACCACACGATGGGCAACTCCGGCGGTAACCTTAAGGAATACTGGGACCTCATCCGTAAGTATCCGAAGTTCCAGGGCGGTTACGACTGGGATTTCGTAGACCAGGGACTGCACCGCAAGCCCGATTTCAAGGCTTCGCGCACGGTAGCCGACTATGATGCCATCAGTGCCAAGTATGAGCCGGGAACAGGCAACATGTCACCGCTCTATACTTACGGCGGCGACTACAATAAGACCGATGCCTCAGACAACAACTTCAACTGCAATGGCATCATCGCTCCGGATCGTCAGCTCAACCCCCATGCTTACGAACTGGCTTATCAGTATCAGAATATCTGGGTGAAGCCTGTGGATCTCTCTGAGGGTACTATCTCTGTGCATAACGAGTATTTCTTCCGCGACCTGAGCAACTACCGTATGGAGTGGGCACTGATGAAAGATGGCAAGGCTGTGCAGAACGGTACTGTAGACAATCTCAATGTCGCTCCGCAGCAGACGGCGACCGTGAAGCTTCCTATCAACATCCCTGATGATGGTGAGGTGATGCTCAATGTCGACTTCAAGCTCAAGAATGCAGAGCCGCTCATGGAGGCCGGACAGACCGTGGCTTACGACCAGATAGCTGTCAACGAGGCTACGCCTAACACCTATGTGGAGAACGACTGCTCTGACAAGGTTAAGATTGACAACGGCAAGAAAGACCCACAAATCGTAATCTCCTCTGCAAAGGCTAATGTGACATTCGACAAGACGACAGGATTGCTCACTAACTATATTGTTGGTGGTAAGAACTTCTTAGCTGATGGCGGCACGCTGAAGCCCAACTTCTGGCGCGCTGTGACCGATAACGACATGGGTGCCAACCTGCAGAACAAACTCAAGGTATGGCGTGATCCGAAGATGACGCTCACAGCCCTCACTGCCGAGAAGGATGATGAGAGCGATGGTACGGCAGCTAACGTTACGGCAACCTATGACATGCCTGAGGTCAACGCCAAGCTAACGCTTACTTACAAGGTCTATGGCGACGGCGAGATGGAGGTCACACAGGCAATGACCAAGAACACGCCCGATGCCAAGGCACCCGACTTGCTGCGCTTCGGCATGGTGATGGATCTGCCTTACAGCATGGACAAGAGTGAGTGGTATGGTCGCGGTCCGATAGAGAACTACAGTGACCGCAAGCTCTCTGAGCGCATTGGTCTCTATTCGCTCACTGCGGACCAGCAGTTCTATCCTTACATGCGTCCGCAGGAGACGGGTACAAAGAGCGATATCCGTTGGTGGAAGCAGAGTGACGGCAACGGCTTCGGCCTGAAGATTGAGCCAGTAGACACGTGGATGGATGCTGCTGCGCTCCATTACAACATCAAGGATCTCGATGAGGGCACGGAGAAGCATCAGCGCCACTCTCCTGAGGTGCCGAAGAGCAAGAACACCGAGCTCACCTTCGACCTCGTTCAGCAGGGTTTGGGTGGCACGAACAGTTGGGGTGCCCTGCCTCTTGAGCAGTATCGTGTGCACTTCGCTGATCGCACCTTCCACTTCGTCATTAAGCCTCTTTGATACTTTGCAGTGGCCGCCACATTGGGTGGCCACTGCAACTATACCATAGCACCGTTTGTTCGCCACGTGTCAGCCGATTGTTCGTCACGTGACAGCCGATTGTTCGTCACGTGTCAGCAAGTCGGTTGACACGTGTCAGCCGATGATGTCCTATATGATGCCCCACTGAGATTTCGTAGAAAAGATGGTAATGTCTAACTTTGCCGAAAACATTAGGCAATATGGAAATAAACTACGAAATCGGAACAATCAACAATGTCAGTGGTGAAGGCGGTAAGCATCAATTTGTCTCATTGGATCTGCAGCCAGCCCTGACCAACAAGCAGTTAGAGAAGCGCATAGAGCAGTCGACGACTTTGACGCGGGCTGATATACGCGCAGTGTTGTCGGAACTGCGTTATATTATCGAGCAGAGCCTTATCGCGGGCCGTCGCTTTCACCTCGATGGTATTGGTTATCTCTCACTCTCCGCTGGTATGTATCTCCCTGAGGATAACAAAAAGATAACGGGCAAGAACATCTTCCTTCGCGGCATAAACTTTTTGCCGGAGCGTGAGTTGCTCACGGCTGTCCGCGGCAATGTCACGTTTCGGCATAGCAAGACGACGTCCCGCTCCACGATTTACAAGGAGGAAGAACTGTGGCAGAAGGTTGAGGTTTATCTCTCTGAGAACCGTTATATCACCGTCCGCAACATGCGTGAACGGTTTGGTCTGACACGCTATGCTGCAACGAAATGGATCTTGACCTTCGTGGCAGAAGGCCGACTTGTCAAGGATGGCACGCGCCATGAAGCCATGTATTTTAGCGCTGAGTAATGAGTCACACAAGTTTGTGTCACACAAAGTTGTGTGACTCTGAATAAATGGATGTTTTATCCCCATCCGCCTTTTCCTTTGATATATTGCAGGAGCTCGCGGAAGAGGGGCGAGGCGGAGAGCGTGCGCACGTTACCCGTGAGGACGAGCTGCTTGCGGGCCCGCGTGAGGGCGACGTTGAGCTTGCGGTCAATGGTGTGACCGTCCTCGATGAACGTGTTGGCCGTGAGGAAGTCGAGCTGATACGACTGCTGGATGGTGAACGAATAGATGATGACGTCGCGCTGGGAGCCTTGGTAACGCTCTACGGTGTCGATACTGATGGCGTCGAGATTGGGGATGCCGAGGCGCTCAATCTCCTGACGGATCATCGCTATCTGGTTGCGGTAAGGCACGATGACACCCACTGTCTTGTCGGGGTTAAACTGGGTTCCGTAGAAGCGGTGGATACGCCGGAGGATGTCAGCCACGATGCGTGCTTCCTCAATGTTCACCTTGTCGGATATCTCTGGCTGACGGCAGTCCTTCGACGGGAAGAAGATCATGCGGTGAGTCTTCAATAAGTCGTCGACACTGTCCAGGGATGGCAGCTCGTAACCGATGGTCGTGGCTTGCTGATGGGGTAGTGGCACGCAGCCGAGCTGTTCCCGGAAATAGAATGCACGGTTGGGGAAGTCGGCGATGTCGGGGTGCATACGACCTTGTCGGCGCAGTGTACCGATAAAATCTGTGCGGACGGCTCGTTGTTCCTGACGGATGAGGCGTTCGAAGAGCGAACTCTTGCAGTCGGTGAGACCGATCTTCCGCAGCAATGGGTCGGTGACAGCACTGTCGTTGTCGCTTTGCTGTACGACGGCGGGCAACTGCTTGTAGTCGCCGATGAGGATGAACTTATCGATGTTGCAACTACTCTCAGCAAGAGAGGATTCAGAAGCACGATGACTGGCCAAGAGTCCGATGATATTTGGCTCTAAGATCTGTGATGCCTCGTCGACGATGGCGAGGGCGAAATGTTTCAAGGAGAAGAGATAGGCGCGCGACTGGATCATCGAGGTTGTGCCGACGATGATTTTAGCATTAATGATTAGTTGGCGCATACCTGTGAGTGTCGGTTTCTCTCCGACTCGGTTCTGCAGTAGGTAAGGCACGTAACTCTTTGCGCACGACAGTTCACTGCCGATGCGCAGGAAGTCGATGCCGTTGTCGGTAAGCATGCCGCATATCTCGTCTACGGCACGGTTGGTGTAAGCCATGAGCAGTAGGCCTTTGCCGTCATCGGGGCGCAGTTCCGTGAGCGCTTCGCGCACCATGAACTGCAATGCCATGGACGTCTTGCCGGTGCCCGGAGGTCCCACAAGAAGGAAGTAGTCGCGTGCCTGCTTGGCTTTGAGGATGATGTCGTCGATACCCGCGTTGTAGCTTCTTGACAACGTGAGGTGCTTGTCAGCCTGTGGCGCGCGTTGACCTAATAAGAGGTTCTTGCGGTCCTGTGGCGCTGTTATCAACTGGTAGAGCGAGCTGAGCGCTGCTCCGCCCCCAACATCACTGCTGCCATGCTCTATGCACCACACCTTGTCTTTATTCTGAGCAAGATAAGTCTCTGCCAAAGGGTTCATGAGTTTCACCACGACGCGGTCACTGTGGATCTCCTGCAGGCCGCCTTTGAGGAGGATGGCGCGCCGTGCGTCGGGCTCCACCGCCTCATTGTAAGCATAGAGATAGATCATGTCGCCACGGCGGAAGTTAGGCAGGAAGTCGACGCCTTGGTCGGGCACGGTGAACGCCAATGTGTCGCAGACACCTTGTCCCGTGATGGGCCGTGCTTTGTCTTCCTTGTCGATGACTTTGGGGTTCGTGAGTCCCGTGTAGATGTTTCCTGTCTCTTTTTTCTCTGCCAATGGCATGTTCCAAAGGCTCGCTATACAGTTGCCCGTGCCTTCCACGACGCCGATGCGGGAGAGAATGTTCTCGCGAATGACAAACTGCGTCATGCGACAATAGTAAGCATGTTCTAAGGGCGTCAGTGCGTGCAATGGTGCAATAAGTGAGAGCAGTTGAGGCCGGAGGTATGTATTGTAAAAAAAGCCACTCTTACGTTTATAGTTGAGTGTCTGTTCGGTGAGCTGTGGCAGGATATGCTCCACTCCGTTCTCCGCCATGTCAAACTCTAAGGCGATGGCCTCGTTGCGAAAGCGCATGGCTTCGTAGATGAGTTTCAAGAGGGCCGTGACATTCAGCAGTCCGTCGGGTAGGGGATATTTGGAATAGAGCAGTCGGATGTCGGAATGCTGCACGCCGAAGTTGTAATAGAGGATGCCAAAATAGAGCAGTACCTGGACATAATGTTTCTCGACGACCTTTGCGCCGTGCTCATTTGTAGTATTATACTCGAGGAACGTGTTACGGCCCGACTTCTGCTCTACGAGGAGCCGCATGTCTGTCGTCATGAGGTCCACACGTCCTTGCAGTCCGAGTTTCTCACAGATGAATGTTGGCTCAAGGATAGCCTTTGAGAGATCGTAGTTGCGCCGCAGTTCATTGACGATACTCACGAGGTTTTGCGCCTGACGGGCTGCATCGGCTTTGAACTTCACGCCGTCGAAGTCGGGGCAGGAGGTGTATTCGAGCGCCTTGTCGCGGAAGTTCTTGATGAGTGTGCGGGCAGCAGAGAAATGGCTGTCGTTGATGATGTCGTCGAGGCATGCGCCCGCATAGTTTCCGAGGAGGATCGCCTGAGAGTTGGCGCGCTCGCGGATGCGGGAGAGGAAATACATCAGTGGGTGATGACCATAGTCTTCAAAGCAGGAGGCGATGACGGAGATATCCATGAGACAGTCGGGCTCCACGATGATGAGTCGTGGCGTGATGGTGTCACCCTCTGTCTGACAGCCGAGGAGGTTGAGGTGCATGCCGGGCTTGAGGATATCATGGAGATACTCCATATGGGCGTATTGCGTCTGACGCGTGTAGTAGACTGTCTTCTCCGTCTCTTCCCCGTCTTCATCAATGATGACAGAGATGGTCTGCTCATTAAAAGCCTTCACGATGCAGCGCTTGTCAGGCGCGTTCTGCTTTATCCGTTCAGCTGCCGGCTTGAGATTGTGGGGAAGAAGAGATGTGAGTTCTGAAGGGATATCGGCTTTGAACACGCGGCTGATGAGGCGAGCCACGGCAGCACAGTCGTATTTGAGTGCCGTCTCGACATCCGTGTCTTTAAGCGTGCTATGGTTGCTGTCTCGACGTGCTTGCCTGAGAGCATTGGCTTCGTCGTTGGGGATATTATTCAGTCGGATGACACTCTCGAGTTGTGCGTTGAGATCGCCGAAGCCATACTTCGAGTCTTTGAGGGCTTCGGCACATACGAGCACCAGCGTCTCATGCAAGAGCTTGAGACGCAAGGATGTGGTCAGCGAGGAGTTGCCGACGATGGTGAGGATGTTGTTATATAAGTCGTTCACGCTTCGCTAAAGATTGGTTCTATTATCTATTATATGAGTACACGAATACGAATTCACCTGAAGATTTTTCACACGGATTATAAAGATCTTAAAGATGGCTACGCTATTCGCTACGCGGTGGAGGACGCCCACTAGGGGTGCTCCTACGGGTTTGTGTAGCCGCAATGCGGCGTAACAATCTTTAAAATCTTTATAATCCGTGTGAGAGAAATCCGTGTGAGCATGGGTATGATGTCAGATGTACTCTGTTTTCTTTCTTCTTTATTCTTTTTTCTTTAGCGAAGCGTCGCGCTCCCACTCGATGAGCTTCTTCTTCAGGTCTCTGCCCCAGTGATACTCGCCGAGGGTGCCGTCTGCATGGATGACGCGATGGCTGGGAACGAGGACGGCAATGGGGTTCTGCTCAATAGCTGCTGCGACGTTGCGCACAGCCTTCGGCTCTCCGATGCGCTCTGCCACCTCCTGATAAGTTACGGTGGTACCGAAAGGAATCTTCCGGAGCTCGTTCCACACTTTCAATTGAAAGTCGGTGCCTTTGAGGTCGAGTGGCACAGGATGGTCCAAGCCTTCGAAGACGACTTGCTCTACGGTCTGTGCCATGGTGTCGCTCTGTGTCGTGGGCGTGTATTCGCCCCACCGCATTGCCAGTTCATGAATAGTCTCCAGACGGTTATAGTCGAGAAACTGCAGGTCGCATACGCCGTCCCACGTGCGTGCCACGATGATGCTGCCGAACGGACTCTCGGCAAATCCAAACTCAACTTTGTTGCTTATTGCCATGTAGAATTTATGTTTTCAGCAAATGTAATCATTTCCCCTTAGGCCTCCAAATCTTTAACCATCTTTTTGTGTAAAAATTCCGTCGTATTTGCTTGGTGATATCATCGAAAGGATATATCTTTGCGCCGATTTTAAAAGGTCGGTTATTAAAGGTCGATTAAAGAATGTACTATGCGTAATGTTCTTTTCCTTCTCTTCGCCTGTCTGTTGCTCGCTTCCTGCGGTCATCATACGGCAGTGAGGTCCGTCTACTACTGGCAGACGACGCTGAAGCTTGGTACCAAGGAGCGCGCGTTTCTCAAGCAACACGGCGTGAGCAAGGTCTATTGCCGCTATTTTGACGTGGTGCCGGGCGACGACGGAACGCCACAACCCAATGCCACTCTGTCTTTCGAAGGGTCGTTCCCGAAGAATGTGGAGGTCATTCCCGTGGTCTATATCGTCAACGACTGCATGGCGGAGCCGCACGAAGGCTTGGCGGAGAAAATCTTCAACCGCATCTTGCAGATGAACCAAACGAATAATCTTGCGCAGCCGAAGGAACTGCAGATCGACTGCGACTGGACGGGATCTACGCGCGTGGCATTCTTCGATTTCATGAAGGAACTTGAAGCAATGTGCCACAGTCATAACATGACGCTCTCCGCCACCATCCGACTCCATCAGCTCTCGCAGCCTGTGCCACCTGTTGACCGAGGCGTGCTGATGATGTACAATACGGGCGACGTGACAAAGCTCTCCGTGAAGAAACCCATCCTCGACATGAAGGATGTGGCACCTTATTTGCATGCTCTTTCCGGGTATAAGTTGCAGCTCTCCACTGCCTATCCACTCTTTACGTGGCGCGTGCTCTTCCGCGGCGGCCGGTATGTGGGCATCATGCATGGCGATGACGACCTGCCGGTGCTCCCCGGTGACAGCATCGTCGTGAGGCAACCGGAGCTGGAAGACATCTTCAAGGCGCAGAAAGCAGTGGATAAGGCGCAAGGGGAGGACAATAATGAGATCATACTTTATGATTTGAGTGATAAGAATATTAATCGATTTAGCTATGGTGACTTTCAAAAGATTTATAGGTACCGGTAGCCTCGTTGCAGCGCTCCTTACCTTCTCACTATCAGCTGGGGCTTGCGTTTCTGAGGCACCCCGCCACAACAATTATCTTTTTTCAGTCTTCAACCGTTCTCTGATGGACGACCGTTTCATGTTGACGACGGACAAATACTGGCAACAGTATCTCGGCGACAACAACGCTCACTATCAGTGGGACTACTACCGCGACTTGGTGCTGAAGAAAGCCGTGAAGCAGAAAGACACGGAGCTTGCCACTTACTGCCGCAGGCTCAATGCCTACCTCGGGAGCGATGTCAACTTCAATGCCTGGGACTATCCCACGAAGCAGCGCATCGCCAAGCGTAACTTTGTGCTGCGCAATCTGCTCAATGTCTCCAAGACCTATCAGGGCAAGCGCTTCCGTGCGCAATACAATCTGCTGCGCATGCGTGCGCTCTTCGGTCTCAAGCGTTACCCCGAGGCGATGACCTATTGGACGACCGTCGGTCAGCGCATGCCGCAGAGCGTCTACCGCGACATGATGCGCAACCTCTATGCCGGATGCCTCTGGCGCACGGGCAAGAAGAGTCAGGCCGTGGAGATCTACGCCTCGCAGGAGGATTATCAGAGTTTGAAATACTGTGTGCGCGGCTATCGTAACTTAGCCGGCATACAGAAAGTGTATAGCATCAATCCCAACTCAGCTACACTCCTTTATCTCGTGCAGGACTTCGTGAACAATGTGCAGGAGACGATGGATGTCTACGAGCTCAACAGTTTCCCTTTCGCATCCTATGAGAACACGGAGAAGGATCACGACGAGTGGATGCAGGAGACGGATGCCAAGAAGATCACCACTGCTGAGGCTGACCGTTTCATTGCCTTCGCCCGCAACGTGGTGAGTGAGGGCAAGACCACGACGCCCTGTCTGTGGCAGTCAGCTATCGGTTGCATTGAGCATCAGCTCCGCCGCTACGACTTGGCTAAGACGGATCTTGCCAAAGCCATGAAGGAAGCCGGCACACCGCGCATGAAAGACAATGCACGCGCCATCTATGCCGCCAACTCCGTCTTTGCCGAGCAGCATACGGCCGACTATGACAAGTGGCTGACGGGTGAGCTGCGCTGGCTCGACGCAAAGTCGGCTGAGGAGCGCAAGAGCCTTACACTCTACGACACCGATCATTACCGCGACGTAGAGGAGCGCATGGTCTACAACGGCCTCGTGCCTGCTTTCCTCGCTGCAGGCCGTACCAACACCGCCCTCGTCCTGCTGAGCCGCATGGAGGAGGGCTGCGACAAGCCGGCTTACCAAGGCTTCTATTTCGATGCCTTGGAGAAAACGCCGATAGACAGTCTCATGGCTTACAACAATTATCTGCGCCATGAGCCCACCGACTCCTTAGCTCGCTATGCCTGGCAGAAAGCTTACCGCGATGCCGATTATTACAACGACTATATCGGCACACGCCTTATGGCTCAGGCGCGTTTCGCTGATGCCATCCCTTACCTTGAGAAGGTGAGCATCAACTTCCTCAACACGCAGGCCATCGAGCCTTATGTAGCTCAGCGCGACTTCAACAAAGAGCGCTGGATGGGCAAGCAGCTCGTTGCTGTTCCTGAGTATGTGTCGGACGCCAAGCGTGCGACGTTGCCGCGCCTCACGGTCAACAAGAAGTTGCAGTATTGCCGTGACATGGTCAGCCTCTCTCAGGAGTATGCACTCATGAAACCCTCAGAGGAGCGTATGGAGAAAGCTTACAAGCTGGCTGCACTGTGGTACCAGGGCAGCTACGAAGGCGACTGCTGGTGGATTAAGCAATACGGCATCAGCAACACGCAGGACAGCGTCACCGTAGGTACCGTCGACTTTGTCGCCCATGCCCTCAACCTCTTGGACGAGAGTGCGAAGAGCACGAACTTCCAGCTGAAGGAGAAGAGCCTTCTCGGCCTCGCTTTCATCCGTCATGGTGAGCCTTGGTACTTTGAAGGCTGGGACGACAAGACACAACAGTATTATGACTTGACGGACCTCCGTCTCATGCCACAGTCGAGACAATATAAGGCAATGCTTAATCTCGCTGATTTCGCCAAAGACAATAGTTCAAGGGTTGATAATTTCGTTACCCGCTGCGATGTACTGAAGAGGTTCAGCAAGGTTGCTGTTAAGTGAGTTGCTGTTAAGTAATGTGATTGGGTGATTATCACCCAATCACATTGTGGTCGTACTGCATGGTTCCCTTACATTTTATTATTATCTTTGCAAGAAAATAGAAAGATATAATATGACAAACGAAGAACTGATGCGGCGGGCATGCCGCCTGAGTGAAGAGAGTGTGAAGAAAGGTGGCGGACCTTTTGGGGCCGTCATCGCTAAGAATGGGGTCATCGTGGCCGAGGCAAGCAACAGCGTGACACTCGACAATGACCCGACAGCGCATGCCGAGGTCAATGCCATCCGCACGGCGTGCCAGCGGCTGCGTACGTTTAAGTTGGATGGCTGTGAGATCTTCTGCTCCTGCGAGCCCTGCCCGATGTGCCTGGGCGCCATCTACTGGGCGGGGATCAGCAAGATCTATTATGCCAATAACCGGAAGGATGCGGCAGCCATCGGCTTCAGCGACAACTTCATCTATGACGAGATCCTGCGCGACATGCGGGACCGCCAGAAGCCCATCGTTGAGCTGTTGCCCGAGGAAGGAAAGAAAGCCTTCGAGATGTGGAAGGAGGACAAGGAGAAGACGAGGTACTGACAAGAACGCTGCCCTAAAGGGCAGCGCACGGAACTGGCTATTGTTGCATGTCGTGCAACTTATGGTAGTAGCCGTCTTTTGCCATGAGCTCGTCGTGTGTGCCGCGCTCCACGATCTCACCATCGTGGATGACGCAGATCTCATCACTGTTCTTGATCGTTGACAGACGGTGGGCTACAGCCACGGTGGTGCGTGTCTTCATGAGGCGGTAGAGGGCATCCTGCACAAGGCGCTCGCTCTCCGTGTCGAGGGCCGACGTAGCCTCGTCGAGGATGAGGATCGGCGGATTCTTGAGGATGGCACGTGCGATGCTGATGCGCTGGCGCTGACCACCTGAGAGGCGGCCGCCGCGGTCACCGATATTCGTGTCGAAGCCATGCTCCGTCTCCATGATGAAGTCGTAGGCGTTGGCAATCTTCGCAGCCCGGATGACCTCCTCGTCCGTGGCGTCATCCTTGCCGAACTTGATGTTGTTCTTGATGGTATCGTTGAAGAGGATAGCCTCCTGATTGACATTGCCGATGAGCGAGCGCAGGTCGTGAATGCCGAGGTCCTTCACGTTGACGCCATCGATGAGAACCTCACCTTCCTGTACGTCATAATAGCGCGGGATGAGGTCGACAAGCGTCGACTTACCACTGCCGCTCTGTCCTACGAGTGCTACGGTCTTGCCTTTGGGGATGACGAGGTTGATATCCTTGAGCACATAATGGAGCTCCTGCGTGTGATTGTCGGTATAGGCGAAGGAGACGTGGCGGAACTCGATCTGATGCTCGAAGTCCTTGATATGAATGGGGTTAGGTTTCTCCTTGATCTCTATCTCAGCCTTGAGGATCTTGTCGATACGCTCCATGGATGCCAGTCCCTTGGGGATGTTGTAGCTGGCCTTGGAGAAGTCCTTCAGCGGGTTGATGATACTGTAGAGGATGACGAGATAATAAATGAAGGTAGGGCCGTCGAGCAATGACTTGTTGAGCACGAGGATACCACCGAACCACAAGACGACGATGATCATCACAGTGCCGAGGAACTCTGACATCGGGTGTGCCATCTGCTGACGGATGGTGACGCGGAGCAGCTGGTTGCGGTATTCGGAGTTGATCTTGTCGAATCGCGCGTTCATCTTCTTTTCTGCATTGAACGCCTTGATGATACGCAGGCCGCCGAGCGTCTCTTCCACGACGCTCATCGTATCGCTCCACAAGCTCTGTGCGAGGATACTGCGCGACTTCAGTTTCCTTCCGACAAAGCCCATGAACCATCCGAAGATAGGCACAAAGACGATGGTGAACACTGTCAATTGCCACGATACGTAAATCAGAGCAACGGTGTAGGCGAAGATGAGGATCGGGTTCTTGAAAAGCATGTCGAGCGACGACATGATGCTGTTTTCCACCTCCTGTACATCACCGCTCATACGGGCGATGATGTCACCTTTGCGCTCCTCACTGAAGAACGACAGGGAGAGAGATGTTATCTTATGATAGAGCTGATTGCGGATGTCCCTCACCACACCGGTGCGGATCGGCATGACACTCGCCGACGAGAGGAAATAAGCCGTCGTCTTGAGGAAGGTCATGAACGCGAGGAAGAGGCCGATGACAAGCAGCGTCGTCGTAGCCGATGTGTTGATGATCATCTCCTGCACATAGTAGGACATGTTGTTCTGCAGCACCTCTTTGTTCAGCGACCAGGGCATGAGGTCGTTGGCGCGCAATCCGCCGTCGACCTGAAAGAGAATCTGCAGGATCGGGATGAGTGCGGCAAAAGAGAAGATGTTCAACAACGCAGAGAGGATGTTGAACACAATGGTTAATACAAGATATTTCTTGTATGGCGGCAGGAAACGCCGCAAGACTTGCAAAAACTCTTTCATAGTTAGGAGTTAGGAGATAGGAGTTAGGAGTTATGTGCGGGGATGCTGAGCGACTCCACGGGTTCTCCCATGAGTGTGGCAGAGGTGCTGGCAGTTATCTTCACACGCACGGTGTCACCGATATGGTAGTTACCTTTGGGTATGATGACTGCCTTGTTCTGCTCCGTGCGTCCCATGAGCTGGTTGCGGCTTCGCTTGGAGAAGCGCTCGATGAGGATGTCAAACTCCTTGCCTTCGTCCTCCTTGTTACGCTCGGCCGAGATCTGTGTCTGCAAGTGGATGAGCTCATTGAGGCGGCGGATCTTCTCTTCCTCAGGGACGTTGTCGGGCAGATGCTTGGCGGCATAGGTGCCCGGACGCTCCGAGTATTTGAACATGAAGGCGGAGTCGTAGCGCACCTCTTTCATCAGGGAGAGCGTCTGCTGAAAGTCGTCCTCCGTCTCGTCGTGATAGCCCACGAAGATATCCGTCGTCAGTCCACAGCCGGGGATGATGCGGCGGATGGCGTCGACCTTGGCGAGATATTCCTCGCGTGTATACTTACGGTTCATGTCGTGCAGCACCTTCGAGCTTCCGCTCTGTGCGGGGAAATGGATATGCTTGCAGAGATTGGGCTCGTCGGCAATGGCATGCAGAATGTCTTCCGTCATGTCCTCGGGGTTGCTCGTCGTGAAACGCACGCGCATGTCGGGCACAGCCTCCGCTACCTTGCGCAGCAGTTCGGCGAAAGAGCAGACATGCAGTTCCTTGCCGCCTTCCTCTTCAATGATGATACCGTTCTCCGGCCGCTTGCCGTTGGGCAGCAGTCCGTAGCTGTTGACGTTCTGTCCGAGCAGTGTCACTTCCTTGAAGCCACGGTCGTGGAGGTCACGCACCTCGGCGAGGATGCTCTCCACGTCGCGCGAGCGCTCGCGTCCACGGGTGTAAGGCACGATGCAGTAATGACAGAAATTGTTGCAGCCACGCATGATGCTCACGAAGCCGCTGACGTGGTTGCCACCGATACGTGTGGGGATGACGGTGCGGTAGGTCTCCGTCGTAGAGAGGTCGACGTCGACGGCAGGCAGTCCCTGCTCGGCTGACGCCATCATCTCAGGCAAGCTCATGTAGGCATCGGGACCGCATACGATATTGGCGTGGTGGTTCTTCACGAGGTCGTCCTTCACGCGTTCAGCCATGCAACCAAGGACACCTAATATTAATGAGTTAGGAGTTAGGAGATAGGAGTTAGGAGTTGAATGTGATGAATCTTTCTGATTCTTTGTTCTTAACTCTTCCCTTTTCTTTTTGATTGCGTACAGCTGGTCGAGCCGCTGGTAAATCTTGTTCTCTGCATTCTCGCGAACGGAACAGGTATTGAGGAATACGGCGTCGGCTTCAGCCTCGTTGTCGGTGGGCTCATAGCCTGCCATCTTCATCACGGAGGCTACCACCTCGGAATCGGCCACATTCATCTGACAGCCGTAAGTCTCTATATATAGTTTCTTCATTTATTCGTTGTATTATATAATAATGTAGTTTGTATAATGTAGTTATTTCTTTTCATTCGTTGTGCGTAGGCCCAACAGGAACGCTCCCGCATTGGATACCCAGTTCCAGAAGAAGTAGAGGGCGATGCCGGAAACCAATCCTACTATAGCATCGATGCCATAGTGGGAGCGGATATAGACCGTGGCAAAGCAGATGCCGATGCAGAACGGCACGACGAAGAGTGTCAGTTTCTTGCTCCGCGAGCGTATGGCAAGGAGCAGACTGACGATGGTGATGCCGACATGCGAACTTGGGAAGGCGCCGGTGGGCCGTTCCTCTCCGTGGATGTCGGTGATGAGTTGATAGCCGATGCCGTCGGTCCATCCCGGTGCCTTCATCAGTGCGGTATGTGATATCTTATCGCTGATGACGGGGAAGATGCCCTTGACCACATTCTCCATGCCGATAGCCGGATAATAATACATTGGGCCCGCAACGGGGATGAAGTCGAAGAAGAGATAATAGGTGAAGAAGGAGGCGGTCACGATGAAACAGCATTTCTCAAACTCCTTGTACCGGTGCCAGAAGTAATACACACATACGATAAGGATGATGGGGTAATACATGGCGTAGGATATCTCGAGAAACTCGCTCAGGACGGGCTGGGTGAACTTTTCCGCAAAGACGAGGGCCGGCTGGAAGCCGAAGATCATCTGATCCCAATGAGCCACGATATGGTCAAGGTTGGGGAACAGCACATTGATATTTGATGTGTCTTCATACCACCATCCTAAGAGCAGCATCTCTATCAGTACGCGGAGAAACTCCGTCGCCTTGCAGGGCATGAAGCGATAGACCACCCACAGGCCCAACGTGATGGCGGCAATGCGCACGCGGCCCCAAATCATCTCATTGGGGTTGTCCACCTTCGTGAAACAGAACAACACGATCAGCAAGGTGATGACGGCATAAGCCAAAATCACCCATTCGAGCGCCAGCAGTCCTTTCTTCGGGCGTTCTTCTATAGCGAATAAATCCTTTATCTTCACGTTACTATAGGCTTAAAGCCATTTGTTATCTTTATACCATTTGATCGTCTCCTTCACTCCCTCGCGGAGCTTGTAGTGAGGCGTATATCCTAATTCGTCGCATGCCGGCTCAATGTTGCAGCGCCAGTTGCGTTGGCGCAGAATATTAAACTTGTCGTTGTTGAGCACGATCATCTTTCCCGTGGCGCGGCCCACATATTCCCCAACGAGGGTGACGAGTCGCAATACCCACACGGGCGCCTTGATTCTGATCCACCACGGCTTGCCGAGCTCCTCGTGGATATAATCGCTGAACGTGGAGCTCTGATACACCTCGCCGTCGGAAAGGAAATATTTGCGCCCCGACATGCCGCGGTCGAGTGCGAGGAACACCGCCTGCACAAGATCTAAGACATAGATGAACGTGATGTCCTGGCGACGGAAGCCCACGGCAAAGTCGACGTGGTCGCGGATGCTTTTCGCCATGACATAATAGTCTTTCTCCCTCGGACCATAGACTCCCGTTGGGCGCAGCACGATATAGTTGAAGTCGTTGCCGATGGAGTCGAGAAACTGCTCGGCCATGAGCTTGCTCTTGCCGTAGGCCGTGTTAGGTCTCGGCGTGTCGCTCTCGTCAATCTCTTGGTAAGGCTGCTTCTCCTTGATGGCTCCGAAGATGCTCAGACTGCTCATGTAGATGAAGCGCTTGAGTGGCATGTGGAGCTTGAGGATAGCGTTGACAAAGTTCTTCGTACCCTCATAGTTGACCTTGAAGAAGTCGTCTCGGTGCAAGCATTTCGTCACGCCTGCCGCATGGATGATATAGTCAAAGTCGTGGCCGCGCAGCTCTTCGACGAGTGCGTCTTCCGATGAGAAATTGAGGTCGAGGAAGTGGATACGCTCGTCTTGCAGATAGCGGCGCGAGCTGGTGCTGCGCACACCTGCCCACGTCTCGAAGCCGCGCCTGAGCGCTTCCTCCACGATAAAACTGCCAATAAAGCCGCTGGCACCGGTTATTAATATCTTCATAATCAATCAGGTTACAAAGTTAATACATTAATCACAATATTTTGCATCGAAAGGCAAAATTAATGAGATTTAATTAGGAATACTCGAAAGTTTTTCGTTAATTTGCACATAAATATCAATAGAAACAATTAAAACCATTACTGCTATGGGAAAGAAAGACAAGAAAGACCATAAGAATGACCATTCGTCTAATAAGTCTAAGAAGCAGCGTCGTGGCGGCAAGCGAATGTCGAAGAAACAACTTGCCCAGGCGCTGTCTAACCTCTTCACATCACAGCCTGACAAGACTCTGACGCTCAAAGATATCTTCCGCTCGCTCCATCTCGATACTCATCCGTTGAAGATGCTCGCCATGGATACTTTGGAGGAGATGACATGGGATGATGCCATCACGAAAGTGAGTGACAACTCTTACAAGCTCAACACCAAAGGCCAGGTGCAGGAGGGCCGCTTCATCCGCAAGTCGAACGGTAAGAACTCGTTTATCCCCGACGGCAGCGACAAGCCAATCTTCGTCTCGGAGCGTAACTCTATGTCGGCCCTCACGGGTGACCGCGTGCGCGTGTCGATGATGGCGCGCCGCCCCAAGCACATCAAGGAGGCACAGGTCATCGAGATCCTGCAGCGTGCCAAGGATCAGTTTGTGGGCCGTCTGCGTGTCGACAAGGACATCGCGTTCCTCGTCACACCGGAGAACACTTTTGCACAGAATATCCTCATCCCGAAGAATAAGCTCAAAGGCGGCAAGACCGACGACAAGGCCGTGGTGAAGGTCACGGCATGGCCCGACAGTGAGCATAAGAACATCATCGGTGAGGTCGTGGACGTCCTCGGAAAAACGGGCGACAACGATGTGGAGATGAACACCATCCTTGCGCAGTACGGACTGCCTTATAAGTACCCGAAACGCGTGGAGGATGCTGCTGAGAAGATCACGGGTGAGATAACCGATAAGGATGTGGCGGAGCGTGAGGACTTCCGCGACACGTGGACCTGCACCATCGACCCGAAGGATGCCAAGGACTTCGACGACGCCCTCTCTATCAAGAAGCTCGACAATGGCCTCTACGAGGTCGGTGTGCATATCGCCGACGTGAGCCATTATGTCACTGAGGGATCTATCATCGACAAGGAGGCGCAGAAGCGTGCTACGTCTGTCTATCTCGTCGACCGCACCATCCCGATGCTGCCGGAGCGTCTCTGCAACTTCGTGTGCTCGCTACGCCCCAATGAGGACAAACTCTGCTACAGTGCCATATTCAACCTCAACGATGAGGGTGAGGTGAAGGCCTCGCGTATCGTCCACACGATCATCCGCTCCAACCGTCGTTATGCTTATGAGGAGGCACAACAGGTCTTAGAGGACAATGGTGTCGTCGACGGCACAGGACAGCCTGCTCCCGACCCGGGAAAGGCAGGGTACAAGGACGAGTATGGTTGGGAGCTGTGCACCCTCGACCGCCTCGCTAAGAAACTGCGCGAGAAACGTTTCAAGGACGGCTCCGTGAAGTTCGATACCGAGGAGCTCCACTTCGATATCGATGAGAAAGGACATCCCATCCGTTGCTATTTCAAGCGCTCGAAGGATGCCAACAAACTCATTGAGGAGTTCATGCTTTTAGCCAACCGCACCGTGGCAGAGACCGTTGGACGTGTGCCTAAAGGTAAGAAAGCCAAGGTCTTCCCTTATCGTGTCCACGACAACCCGGATCCGGAGAAGATGGAGACGTTGCGGAAGTTCATCGCGCCCTTTGGCCTGAAGGTGAAGACCGACGGCACGCGTAAGGCAATGATCAAGAGTATCAATAAGCTCATGGACGACGTTGACGGACAGCGCGAGGCAAAGGTTGTGCAGAGTGTAACCCTCCGTGCTATGATGAAGGCTAAATATACCACCCACAACATCGGTCACTTCGGTCTTGGCTTCGACTATTATACGCATTTCACGTCGCCTATCCGTCGTTATCCCGACACGATGGTGCACCGGCTGCTGACAAAGTATCAGAATGGTGGACGCTCGGCCAACGAGAAGCACTATGAGGATCTCTGCGAGCACTGCTCCGACATGGAACAACTGGCGCAGAATGCGGAGCGCGACTCTATCAAGTACAAGATGGTGGAGTTTATGGGTGACAAGATCGGCAATGAGTATGATGCCCACATCTCTGGCATCACGTCGTATGGCATCTATGCTGAGATTGACGAGAACCACTGTGAGGGTATGGTGCCGATGCGTGACCTTGACGATGACTACTACGATTTCGATGAGAAGAACTTCCTTCTTCGTGGCCGCCGCCATCATCATAAGTACCAGCTCGGTGATCCCATCCGCATCAAGGTGGCTAAAGCTAACGTGGAGAAGCGCCAGCTCGACTTTGTGCTGGCAAAAGAATAACGTTAGGGCGGCCACCAGGGCCGCCCCTACGTTGCGTTCCGTATAAATACGACAAATCCCCGACTCAGCGCTCTGAGACGGGGATTTGTGCTAACCTAAAAACTAACTTTTAAACCTAAAAACTAAAAACCTATATGAAACAATCTACTAACCTAAACTGTGTATATGAAAATAAAGTCTAATCGGATTAATCTTCTCACGAAGACCTTTTTTCCTTTTGACATTGCAAAGGTAGGAAGAAATGTAATACCCACCAAATATTTTCATGCTGTTTATGTAATATTTCCAATCTTTATTGACTTATATCAAAACGACGCACATTTGAACACACTCGTTAACAACCGTTTAGCATCCTCTAAAGGCTATTTCCAATTTCTTTCTGCTTGTTGCGCAGTTTGTTGCACATTGCGCAACGTCGTGGATATACTTAAGGGTCATTGTTTGTCGAACGCCAAACGATTGTTTGTCGAACGCCAAACGATTGTTTGTCGAACGGCACCCGACTGTCTGTCGAACGTCAAACGATACCATAAAAGCGTAGACCAATCATCTTTTCTGCTTATATTCTTTGCTGAAAAAGGCGAGTCTATGCGTATTTTTTATTAATTTTGTAGCTCAATAAGGAAAGGCTTGCTTATGGCACGACGTGAAGAATGGCACGATGATTATTGGCTGTTGCTTATACAGCTCTATCTGAGGCAACCGCAGGGGGTGAAACACCTCTACAGCCGCCCGCTTGTCGATGTGGCGATGGAACTTCATATCCATCCCGCAGAGATTCATCAGCGCTTGTTCCGTCTGCGGCAGATCGACACTCCACGGCTCCAGCGCTTGTGGGACACCTATGCCAAGAACCCGCGGAAGCTGAAGCGGGGCATCAAATTGCTTCGTGAGATGAACGGGTTTGGCAATGCCTCGGCGTTCTATGCCGGCGTGGAGGTTAACGAGTCGTGGGAGAGAGACTTCAAGCCCATCGGCATCGGTACGCTGACACCCGTGAAGCTCATCCTTATCCTCGACCTCTATTTCCGTCTCACTCCGATCACGATGGCAGAGGACACGCCGGAGATTCAGGAACTGTCGAAGCTCATCAAGGAAACACCGAAGACAGTCGTCGATGTGATGGATGTGTTCCTTGTCTGCGACCCTTACATCAGCGAATACACCCATACCGACTCGCCTCTCCTTCCTTCTTGCAAGGATGTCTGGCAGCGGTTCGGCAATGATGACCTCGAGGCACTGGCTGCGCTGGCCGCACAGCTGAAAGAATACTTCGTACGCATTCGCTAAAAGTGGTATTGGTTGCCGCCCTAAGTGGCGGCCACCAACCGCAAAGTAATTAAATAACCGCTATAACGGCATACATCATGCAATACCTCTGCGTTGGTGGCCGCCACTGGGGGCGGCCACTGCAAAGTATAAAAAGATAATGGCACAAAAACTCATACAGACACAGACCCAACAACAGGTCCAGCAACAAAGGCTCTCACAGCAGCAGATGCTGCAGGTGAAACTCTTGGAGATGCCGCTCGCCGAGCTCGAACAAAACATCAATGCTGAGCTCGACGACAACCCGGCACTCGAAGAGAAGCGCGACGACGATGCTTTGGATGCAGCATCAAGCAGCGAGGACGCTTACGATGACCCCGCTTCTGAAGGTTCCTCAGACAGCTCATCGTCCGACGACGACTCTTTCGAGGAAAAGTCGGAGCGCGAGGAGCGTGAGGAAGCACTCGACAATGCTTTGGAAGACTTGGGCGGCGACGATGCTATGCCAGAACCTACCCATGGTGGTTCGCAGGCGGATCCAGATGCCGACTATGAGGAGACGGTATGGGGAGATACCACGTCGTTCTACGACAAGCTCAATGAGCAGATGGGGGAGACGGAGCTCACTGACCAGCAACAGCAGATCATGGAGTATCTCATCGGTTCCCTTGACGGCGACGGCTTGCTGCGGAAGAGTCTCGATGATATCTGTGATGAGCTCGCTATTTATCATGGCATTGATGTGCCGGTGAAAGAGATTGAGAAAGTATTGAAGATCCTGCAGACCTTTGACCCTGCGGGCATCGGTGCCCGTTCGCTCCAGGAATGTCTGCTCCTGCAGATCGCGCGCAAGCCGGAGAGCAAGCTCAAGACTCTCATGAAGGAGGTTATCAGTAACCACTTTGACGACTTCATCAAGAAACACTGGGACAAGATCTCTCAATCGATGAACCTCACGCCGGAACAGGCTAAGGTCATCCACGAAGAGATCAAGAAGCTCAACCCCAAGCCGGGAGCAGCCCTCGGTGAGACGGAGGGCCGCAGCCTGCAGCAGATCACGCCCGACTTCATTGTGGACACCGATGATGACGGCAACGTGACGTTCACCCTCAATAATGGTCGTATCCCTGACCTCCGTATCTCTCCTTCGTTCATGGAGATGGTCGACACTTACCGTACGAACAGGCAGAACATGAACCGCAAGGAGAAAGAGGCTCTGCTCTATGCCAAGGAAAAAGTGGATAAGGCACAGGGGTATATCGAGGCTGTTAAGCAGCGCCGCCACACGCTCTACGTCACGATGAAGGCAATCATCAACTGGCAGAAGAAGTTCTTCCAGAATGGCGATGAAGCTGACCTCAAGCCGATGATCTTGAAGGATATCGCTGAGAAGACGGGTCTCGACATCTCCACAATCTCCCGTGTGAGCAACATGAAATATGCACAGACACGCTGGGGCACGTTTCCCCTGCGCTTCTTCTTCACCGATGGCTATGTGACGAAAGACGGTGAGGAGATGTCGACGCGCAAGATCAAGCTCGCCCTGAAAGATCTCATCGACAAAGAGGACAAGCACAAGCCGCTCAGCGACGATGTCCTCGCCCAGGAGATGAAGAAGAAAGGTTATCCTATCGCCCGTCGTACGGTGGCTAAATACCGTGAGCAGCTTGGGCTGCCAGTAGCAAGACTTAGAAGGAATTAAGCCTCTCCCCGACCCTCTCCAATAGGGGATGGAGAAGGAGATATGCTTCTTGGGTGAAAGAACTCGGCTAGCCCCAGGTGATGGTCAGCACCTCGGAGAGGTGCCACCTGGTTAGCCCCAGGTGAGGAGCGCAGCGACGTAACCTGGGGTTTAGAATCGCCCAAACCATCTGAACGGTCGGCCTCGAAGAGGGCGAACTTTTCAAGGAGTTAGGAACTAAGAGTTAGAAGTTAAAATTAGGAGACAAAAAACGATATGCGCGAAAAAGATATAATCATAGCGGCACGAGTCGTAAGCATGGTGTTCACGCCATTCTACCTGCCTTTGGCAGGGTTGCTGGCGTTGTTCATCTTCAGCTACATGAACCTCATGCCGTTTGCCTATAAAGCCATGGTGCTGCTGATGGTGTATCTCTTCACCATCCTCCTGCCGACGCTGCTCATCCATGCCTATCGCAGTTATCAAGGCTGGTCGAAGTGGCAGTTGGGTAAGCGGGAGAGCCGTATGGTGCCTTACATCATCGCCATCCTCTGCTATTCGATGTGCTATTTCGTGATGACCTATCTGCATATCCCACAGTTCATGGCCAACATTCTCATAGCAGCTCTGTTGATACAGATCGTGTGCGCCGTGGTCAACGTGTGGTGGAAGATTTCCACACATACAGCGGCAATCGGAGGATTTGAGGGAGCCCTCGTGGCGTTCTCCATTCTTTTCGCTTTCAATCCTCTTTGGTGGTTCTGCGTCATCCTGCTTATCTCCGGGATGGTAGGCACGAGCCGTATGATTCTGCGACAGCACACGTTAGCGCAGGTCGTCACGGGGTTCCTTGCCGGCTCCGTCCTCGGCTTCTGGGCGATCATATAACATCGTCCGCCCGCGTACCTTTCAATTTTTCATTGTTTCATTTTTTCAATTTTTCATTGTTTCAATATTTCAATTTTCAATATTATGCAGCCGTTAGTAAGTATTATCATGGGTTCAACAAGCGACCTTCCTGTTATGGAGAAAGCTTGCAAATGGCTTGAGGAACAAGAGATTCCTTTTGAGATGAACGCACTCTCTGCTCACCGCACCCCCGATGCCGTGGAGCAGTTTGCTAAAGGTGCCAAGGCACGTGGCGTGAAAGTGATCATCGCCGGTGCCGGTATGGCAGCAGCCCTGCCGGGTGTCATCGCTGCCTCTACACCGCTGCCTGTCATCGGTGTGCCTATCAAGGGCATGCTCGACGGTCTCGACGCTATGCTCTCCATCATCCAGATGCCTCCTGGGATCCCCGTGGCTACCGTGGGTGTCAACGGCGCTCAGAACGCAGCAATCCTCGCTGCTGAGATGATAGCACTCGGCGATCCAGAGATTGCCAAGAAGGTTGATGCCTGGAAAGCAGGATTAGGTAAGAAGATCGAGAAGGCCAACGCTGACCTCGCTGCTATCAAGGACTATAAATTCAAGTGCTGAATGGATCTGTTCAATTATCACCGTCGTCAGTCGTCGGTGGTGCACATCGGCTCTCTGGATATGGGTGGTGACAACCCCATCCGTATCCAGTCGATGACGACCACGAGCACCGATGACACGGAGGGTAGCGTCGCGCAGGCTGAACGTATCATCAAGGCGGGCGGTGAACTCGTCCGCCTTACTACGCAGGGTGTCAAGGAGGCTGAGAACCTGAAGAACATCAGTGCAGGCATCCGCAAGGATGGCTTTGCCACGCCCCTCGTGGCCGATGTCCATTTCAATCCCCGTGTGGCTGATGTCGCTGCGCTCTACGCTGAGAAGGTGCGTATCAACCCGGGCAACTATGTAGACCCCGCCCGTAAGTTCATCAAGCATGAATATACCGATGAGGAGTATGCCGAGGAACTGCAGAAGATAGAGGACCGCCTCGTGCCGTTCCTCGACATCTGTAAGGAGCACCACACAGCAATCCGTATCGGCGTGAACCATGGCTCGCTCTCCGACCGTATCCGTAACCGCTATGGCGATACACCGGAAGGTATTGTGGAGAGTTGCATGGAGTTTCTGCGCATCTGCAAGAAACACGACTTCAATGATGTCGTCATCTCCATCAAGTCGAGCAACACTGTTGTCATGGTGCGTTCCGTGCGTCTGCTCGTCGAGACGATGGACAAGGAAGACATGCATTATCCCCTTCACCTCGGTGTGACGGAGGCCGGTGAGGGTGAAGACGGTCGTATCAAGAGCGCTGTGGGTATCGGCGCACTGCTTGCCGATGGTATCGGTGACACCGTGCGTGTGTCGCTCACCGAGGAGCCGGAGGCAGAGATCCCCGTGGCTCGTCACCTCGTTGATTATATCGGTCGTAAGGCAGGTCATATTCTCATCCCTGGTGAGGCCTATGGTGGTTTCGACTGGCTCCATCCGGAGCGTCGTCTGACGATCCCCGTGGGAAATATCGGTGGCAAGAATGTGCCGGTGGTCATCGCAAGCCGTAATAAGGACATAGAGGATGCAGATGCACCTTCCAAGGCCGACTATCTCTATGTAGGCTCATCATTGCCTGAGACGCTTGTCAAAGGACAAAAGTATATCGTCGACTATCAACTCTATATGGAGGCGGAAGATAAGAGTCAGCTCTATCCAATCTATCCCGTCACCGCCATGCCGTTTGTCAGCATGAACGATGCCAAGCTGAAGTTCCTCGTGTTGCAGTTCGGTACCCCAGCAGAGGAGTATCTCGCTTGCCTGAAGTCGCATCCTGAGATCGTCGTTGTCTGTGTGAGCAATCATCAGAATCGTCTCGGCTCTCAGCGTGCGCTCGTCCACGAGATGATGATCGCAGGCGTGAAGAACCCTGTTGTCTTCGCTCAGATGTACAAGTTGAACGACAAGGAGGAGTTCCAGTTGGAGTCAGCCGCCGACATGGGCGCACTGATGATGGACGGACTCTGCGATGGCGTCTGGCTCATGAACGAGGGTAACATCAAAGCCGCCGACATCGAGGATACCGCCTTTGGTATTCTGCAGGCCGGTCGTCTACGCACCTCCAAGACCGAGTATATCAGTTGCCCGGGCTGTGGCCGTACGCTCTATGACCTGCGCGACACGATCAAGCGTATCCATGAGGCGACGAAGGACATGAAAGGTCTGAAGATCGGAATCATGGGATGTATCGTCAATGGCCCTGGTGAGATGGCTGATGCCGACTATGGTTATGTCGGTGCAGGTCCCGGTAAGATCTCTCTCTACAAAGGGAAGGAGTGCGTGGAGCATAACATCCCCGAGGGTGAGGCTGTGGAGCATCTGCTCAAACTCATCAAGGAAGACCGTAAGTAAATTGTTTCAATGACAAAACTCGTCTATTATCTTCTCTATAGCATCAGCATCCTGCCTTTCAGGGTGCTGTATGCCCTTTCCGACATGCTCATGCCGTTGCTCTATTATATAATAAGGTATAGGCGGGGTGTCGTGAGGCATAATCTCACCTCGGCTTTCCCAGAGAAATCGCCGGAGGAGATCAAGGCTATTGAGAAGAAGTTCTATCATTGGTTCTGCGACTATTTCCTCGAGGCCATCAAACTGTTGAGCATCAGTGACGAGGAGCTGAACCGTCGGTTCCGTGTCAAGAACCCGGAGGTTCACGAGGCGTGGTTCCTGAAAGGGAGAAACACGGCAGGTTTCCTCGGACATTACTGCAACTGGGAGTGGCTCTCGCGTGTCGGCAAGGATATGAACCCCGAGCGGCGTGTCTGTCTCATCTATGACCCGCTGCACAGTAAGGCTATCGATTATGTCTTCTATAAGCTTCGTTCTGATCCTCCTATTGGCGTGCCCACACCGAAGAAAGACATCCTCCGCCAGCTCGTCACGTGGCGGCGTGAGGGTCGCATGAGTCTCTCGGGATATATCGCTGACCAGGCACCGAAGTGGGAGAATATCCACTTGTGGCTGCCGTTCCTCAACCATCCCGAGACACCTGTCTTCACGGGTGCCGAGCGCATCTCGCGTAAGATGAACGATGTTGTCTATTATGTGAAGATGACGCGTCCACGCCGCGGCTATTATAATATGGAGTATATCCTATTGTCAGATGACCCCGCGAGCCTTCCGGAGGGAGAGTTGACCCGTCGCTTCTTTAAGATGTTGGAGGCATCGGTGTGTGAGGCACCGGAGTATTATCTCTGGACCCATAATCGTTGGAAGCGCACGAAGGCGGAGTTTGACCGCCGCTTCGATATTGTCAACGGAAAGGTCGTGCCGAAGAAGAATGCGTGATTTTAGGTTCTTCAGCTTTTCGGGTTGATACTGCAGTCAACCTCGAAGAGGTTGTACATGGTTAGCCCCAGGTAAGGAGCACAGCGACGCAACCTGGGGTTTGGGGCGAGCGATTAAACCTGACCTGTCGGCCTCGAAGAGGGCGAACATGGGCGGGATGCTAGTTATAGGTGGTTATCTAAACCATGTTCGCCCTCTTCGAGGCCGGATTGCAACGGAATCACGCCGGTCCTAAACCCCACGTTTCGGCTGCGCCTCACGTGGGGCTAACCATGTGCAACCTCTTCGAGGTTGACTGCGGTATTAACGCGAAAACCGGAAGAACCGGATTTAACAGAATATTCATACGATAAAACTTGCCGTATATCATTATTTTGTATAACTTTGCAAAGGGGTTTATGCGGTGTGCATTGCCCCCAAGAAGTAATATGAATAGAATTTAATCACTTAAATAATTACGCTTATGAACAAAATTTTACGCTTCTCGCTGATGCTCATCATGGCATTAGTTAGTAATTTCAGCTTTGCTGACACTGTAAATTTGATCGAGACAGATTTCACTGCCGGTCAGGGTGATTGGACCATTGATAACAAGACGTTACCAGAAGGTCTGTCTTATGTATGGAAAGCAGATAAGAGCTATGGTATGAAGGCATCTGCTTATGTTAGCGGAAAAACTTATGCTGCTGAGAGCTGGTTGATCTCTCCTGTTATCGATGCTACCAACTACACAGGCTTGAAACTCTCTTTCAAGCATGCAATCAATAAATTTACTTCTGTGGACAAAGCAAAGGAAGAGGCTACGGTCTGGGTGAAGGCTGATGGTGCTGATTGGGAGAAAGTTGAGATAAGCTATCCTACAACGCTCAGTTGGACATTCCTTGATGTGAAGGATATCGATTTGTCAAAGTACGATGGCAAGAAACTTCAGGTTGCTTTCAAATATGTTAGCACAGCAGAGAAAGCAGGTACATGGGAGGTTAATAATGTTGTTGTATCTGGTGAAGGTGCACCATTGGTTGATCCTAATGCAAAAGGTCAGGAAGCTAACCCTTACACAGTTGAAGAGCTTCTCGCTATGGATGCAGATAATATCACTGTTACCGACAATGTCTGGGTAAAGGGTATTATCGTTGGCTATTTGAATTCTGATAACAAGCAAACTGTCGTAAAGACAGACACAGAAGGCAATACAAACATTGCTATCGCTGCTACTGCAGGCGAGACGGATGCTTCTAAGGTTGTTCCAGTTCAGCTCCCTAAGGGTGATATCAGAACTGCATTGAATGTTGCTGATCATCAGGATTATATCGGCAAAGAGGTAATGGTTAAAGGTAACATTCAGAAGTACTTTTCGGTTATTGGTGTGAAGAACACTTCTGACTATAAAGCTCCTACTGCAACTAACATTAATACCATCTCTATTAAGGCTAATCCCGATGCTCCTCTCTACAAC
>Ga0256406_1000553_pt1 | contig 67638 bp, 42 predicted proteins | sample RumenRJG_03DNA_FD_185986 | JGI IMG/M metagenome (GOLD analysis project Ga0256406, IMG submission 185986) | Bovine rumen microbial communities from Lethbridge, Alberta, Canada - RJG_03 | ecosystem: Host-associated > Mammals > Digestive system > Stomach > Rumen | place: Canada: Alberta | collected... | reverse complement strand
AGGATTCAGAACCGAAGTCGGGGCAGACGAGTACGCTTGTTTTCATTCTATAGTGGAGACTGCGAAAAGAAATGGTGTTTCGAAATTCAAGGCTCTGTTTCAACTCATCTCGGACATGGCTCCCAAGGATGACTTTATCGGAAGACTCTTATCTGAGATAAGATTAATATTTAGTCGTTCCGAGCCATCATGTCAAAAAAGACTGAGTAGTTACCAGGGGGTTGAGGATGCGTTGCAGAACGTTAAAATCTGTATCGCTCTGATAATTGGTGGGTTGTATTGGTTGATATAAATCAATAATAGGGCGGAACGGAAACAAAATACCTTAATTTGTTTGCGTGCACAAGATATTCTTGCTACCTTTGCATCGTCAAAAGGTTAATAGATTGTTTAGGTTAGTAGTAATAGATTTAGGTTTTTAGTTATTAGGTTTAAGGTAATTTTTACAGATTGTTTAATGGTAACACGGAGGCCGTGAGGTTTCCATTTACTTTGAAAGGATTTTTAGTTAAACATAGGCTTTTTTACGCTGTTGCTCGTTGAGAGTGGCAGCGTATTTTTTTTGTCCTATACTTGCCAGCTAATGGGTGCAGGTATCGTAGTTGGTAATGTGAAGCACAATGAGCTGTACAAGGAACTTGAGTGCAGAGGAGCGAAGTTTGTCCAGCTACGCTGGTTGCTTGCTCAACGCTCAGGTCTTAACTAAGATAACCCTTTGGAAAATTTGGAAAGAGGTGAGGAATTTCTTGGAACGGATAAGTGCTGAAGTAGGGATTCCGGATGCCGACGTCTCTTGGGTTTATGAAATCTCTCGTTTGAGATTTTACGCTCTTACCATAAGCTAAATAATCCGCATTCCAATCTGGCAGTCTATGACTTGTGGTAAGGAGCTACAGCACACGATTGTTCCGCGACCGCTGCAAGCGGGGCATACAAAACGGCAGACATCCTACGCTATTTCAATATGCAGTACACAAGAAAGCGGAAGATGTCTGCTATATCATTTGCTACTATAGGTTATTTTGAAGCGAACATCGCATAAACGGCATAACCAAAGACAACAAGCTTCAGGAAAGTGTCGAAAAGATATACGCTCGTAGCCGACAGTGCACACTTCAGTGTTTCTGGAACACCTTTCTTCTCTGACAATTCAAACAGGAAAGCAAAAACGAACGGCATAACCACTAATCCCAAGACAAAGATCAAGAGAATCATAGCACCTGATTCGTCTTTAGCGGCTCCGGCTCCAGCAAGGATGAACAGACCAAGAAGGGAGCCTACCGTTGTGCCCCAGCCCCTTTACTTGTTCCCATCCTGTCGTGGTAACAATATTGGGGTGCTGCAACGAGACCATGTTTTCGAATTCTTTTCGAAGCATGGTCTGATAAGCCACATCGCTGCTCAGTTTCGGCTTAAGCGCCTTCTGCATCCACCAGCGCCCATAGCGTTTGGCCTTTATCAATTGGGCATATAGACTTTGAGTCGGACAAATCGTAAGTTCAGTCCAGCTGTCGAAATAATTACCGGTTTCGCTTTTTGACATTACGCCGGAGATGGAATCCCCTTCCATAAAAGTCGTGCTCATATCGTCATCTCATGTGCTATATAGAAATAGGAATGGAATTTGAGTATGTGAACAAAAAACTCATTCTTCAATTGAGGTCACACGGTCTTTGAACCTCTATTCTTTAAGGGCTTAATGAAGCCTAAAGAGAAGACAGTGTCAGCTCGGTTGACTCATATGTGCGGCCTTGTGACCGCTCCTGTACAGAGGGTCAATCTCCTGGCGAATCCCAGGCTGTCACATTCTTCCATGAGTGAGCTTGAAATTCTGCGCTACTATTGTGAAGGCCAATTGTACGCCGGCCTTTTCATCCCTGCTGTTAAGGAAATCCATGAACAGGAGACCATGACAACTCAGGGCTGTAGCAGAACGGAGGAAAGCAAGTACTTCAGGATTGATGATACGGGCGTTGTCGGCCGGACGGCCTGCTAAGGAGGTGTACAGAATGGAGCCCGTGCGGTTACGGAGTAGCCGGCTGCTCTCCTTCATCCCCTGCTGGGCGAGCTGCGCCTTGCCGTGACAGTCGATTTCCTTATAGCAATCCTGCAGGACAAAGGTAAGAGGCGTCTGAGCCGAATCATAGTTGGTGAAATTCTCGATGGAACGTTTGGGATTGTCCGTCCATGTAGCAAAGCCCCCAGCCTTCATCAAGCCCTTCGTGGCGGGATCGGCATCGAAGTTCTCGCGGCTGATGAGTAGGACCTTGCCGCGCAACTGTCCGAGTGTAGTCTCGGGAGTGAGTCCGTTGAAGAGTCGCTTTCCGAGCCTCTTGTTCAGACTGTTCGCCACTGCCTGTAGCCATTGCGTGTACTTCCCTTTGGCTCCGTTCTCACGTTTGAGGAGCATCACAACCGTTTCTGTCGGATGGCTGTCAAGGAGCTTGTTGATGGTGACGAGCAGCTCGTCAAAGGTATGTACTGTGGCGGCACTGCTGTGGTAGAGTCTAAGGTCGTCGCCAACCCTGACGTCGTAGCCACGGGCACCGGCCGCAAACTGGCTTTCGAAATCACCCGACTGGCATTGTAAGCCTTTTTGTCGGGAAGCGGACAAAGAGAGGAAAGCATCAGTAGCTGCGTCGTGAGTAGCGGGGATGAAAAGACGGATGAAAGGGGTGCTGTCAGGAAGAAGACTCATCCAGGCGGACAATTTCAGCCGAAGCTGCTGTTCGCTGACGGTCAAAGAAGGGTATTGTGGACTGTTTTCCGCAACTTGTGACCATGCTGTCATTGAAAAAGACAACAGACAAAACAAGGATAAAAAGGTTCGATACAGTACTTTCATTATTGTGATATCTTTGGTTGAAGACCTCCGGCGCCCTTCTGCGCGATGAAATCATCTCGAGTGAAGCGCAGCTTTATGGTACAAAGATAGTGCAAACGAAAAGAACATCCAAGGAAAAGACGCTTTTTCTTAGATACCCCTAAGTGCAGCCTGGCTTCTAGCGTCAGCTCAGAGTGAGTGACGGTGATAGGTGCAACATGAAAGCAGCAAGATTTATCTCGCAGAATGACAGCAGCTGCGTCGCCGACTACTCATTGGGGAGCCTGGGGCGTCTGATGCGCTCCTCAAACTCCTCACGCGGCACGGCACTCATATTCTTGGCCCGCGTGCGATAATTATAAATAGAGGTAGGTGAATAGCCTAAGATGCCGGCAATACGTGCACTCTCCGTAATTCCGAGACGGATGAGTGCAAAGATGCGCAATGTGGTGTTCATGCGCGATTTCCCCACCGGTCGTATCTTGCACTCAGGTTTGAGCAGAGCATTGAAGTCGTCAATAAAGGTAGGATAGAGACTTAAGAAGATGGTGTCGAAGTTCTCCATCATCTCTTTGTGTGCTTCCTCGTGCATACGGTCTGGGTCGGTCATCACCATCAGTTCATCGCGTTGTCCGGCCTTGAGTTTGCGCCTTACCTTTGCCCGGAAGCTGTCAAGCTTCTCAATGCTCGACGAATAGAGCGAAAAGAAGTTGCCGATGTATTTGTCTTTCACCCGGTCGGACTCCTCAAGGTCAACGTTCACACGTTTCAGTTGTTCATTCGTAGCCCGAAGCTGTTGGTTGGTTTTGTCGAGGGCATTGCGTGCCGTCCACAGCTGTTTGCGTTTACGCTGCACGTAGATGAGCAGGGCCACACTCACGGACAAAAGTATTATGGTGATGACCACTAGGGCCATGAGCCGGTTATTGGCCAATCGGGTCTTCTGCTGGTAGGAGTTATTGATAACCGTCAGTATGGGAGTTACGTCCCAAGCCCGTTTGTGCGTGGAGAAAAACGAGATACACTTCCACGAATAAGCCATATAACGGTAGGCACGGTTGATGTCGCCCTCCCGGTAGATGATTCCAGCCAGCATCCACAGCGAGGCATGGTCCATCACGGCATTGTCGAGGTCGGCGACAGCCGAACGTGCAAGCCACTCCTTCTGACGCTTCCCATTGCCCATCCGGCGATAGGCCTCAGAGCGATAATAGGCCATAATGGCATAATCGTGGGTTCCGGGGTGCACCATCTTCAACCACTCGTCGCTAACACGGAGGGCCTCGCGACCATGATTGGAGTTGACGAGCTGCTGCACCTTGTTATTATAATAGATGAAGGAGCGGGGCGGCATGACCTTGTAGCCCGAATCACGCATGTCTATCGACCGCTGCCAATAATGATTCTTCATAACCGGATCCTCAGTTGAATAGCCAAAATTGCCGTACAGGTCGGCACCGACATCATAGTAACGGCACCTGAGAGAGGCTGACATGCACTCAGGATGAAGCTTGGAGAAATACCCCGCCGCCTATGTAAAATAACCGGACTTCGTATACTGGTCGACAAGATGGAGTACAGCCTTCACCCGCTGCGTGCTGTCATCAACATGCATGGCAAGCCGATAACAACGCAAGGCCCAGGCCACAGCGGAGTCGTTTTTGTAGGCTGAGTATTCGCGATAAAGACTGTCGGCAATGTCATAGCGAAGGCTCTGCTCTTTTGCTTGCCGGAGATGGCTTCTCAGTTGATGGATTCGTTCTTCCTTCTTTCCGACTAAGGCCGAACTGTCTGCAATGGCATGGTCAATTTGTCGATAGAGGGCCGACATGTTGTCGTCACGCGAGCTACACGCAACGAGCATCGACAAGAATAATACAAGACCTATAATCTTCTTCATTCGAGAAACTGTGGGACTAAGCGTAATGATTCAAGGCCCAAAAGTACACAAAAAGCGTGAGAATACAATACCTAAACCAAGAAATTTTCTATATGCTTTTCAGTGATAAGAGAAATGTAAGACGTTGATAGTCAGAGCTACAATAGCAAGATTGCATTTTAACCATCTATATATGTCGGAGGGTCGTGTCAAGGTTCTGTCTTTTTTCTATATTTTTGCAACAGACTAAAGAACGAAAACCCTAAGAGATATGACTACAACTCTACGTTACATTATATTCTTGACAACCCTCGTCCTCTCCTCATCACTTTTTGCGAAGGAAAGACACAGCCGGCAGTTTACACTCACGTCGACTGCGGACGCCAGTCTGAGTTTAGTGCCCTCCACGGCTCCTCTAAGCAGACCGGCTTCGGGAGAGAACCTTATCCAGTTGCAGCCCAATACCAGGCAGCAGCACATCGATGGTTTCGGCTATGCCCTGACCTACAGCACCTGCTACAATCTGCTTCACATGACAGCGGCCGAGCGCCATGACTTCCTCGTGCGCACTTTCTCTCCCACCGAAGGCTTTGGTGCCAGCTATGTACGCATTTCCATTGGCTGCAACGATTTCTCGTCTACGGAATATTCTCTTTGCGATAAGCCGGGACTAGAACATTTTGCCCTTCAGTCTGACGAAATCAACTTTGTCATTCCTATATTAAAAGAGGTATTGGCCATCAATCCGCAGACCAAAGTCATCGCAGCTCCCTGGACCTGCCCACGCTGGATGAAGGTAAAGGATTTGAAGACCTTGAAGCCTTTTGAAAGCTGGACCGACGGACATCTCAACCCTGCTTTCCGCCGAACCTACGCAGCGTATTTCGTCAAGTTCGTCGAAGCCATGCGCCGCGCGGGCATCGCCATCTATGCTGTCAGCCCGCAGAACGAGCCGCTCAATCATAACAACTGTGCCTCGCTCTACATGCCCTGGGAGGAGGAGGCGCTGTTTCTTGAGGAGTTGGCCAAAGCCTTCAAAAAGGCACATATAGAGACCCTCATCTACGTCTTCGACCATAACTACAACTACGATGGTGTCGCTTCTCAGGATGCCTATCCGCTGCAAGTCTACAATGCGCTTGGCAAGCTCTCCTTTGAGGGCAGCGAGCTCATCGTAGGGGCCGCCTATCATAACTATGGCGGTAGGGTGGAGGAACTCGACCGTATCCATAGCGGTAAGCCCGACAAAGAACTGATTTTCTCGGAGACCAGCATCGGCACTTGGAACGACGGACGCAATCTGCGGAAAAGACTTGTGGACGACATGCAGCTGGTGGTCATCAGTACGCTCAACCGCTGGTGCCGCGCCGTTCTCGTATGGAACCTCATGCTCGACAACCGTCGCGGGCCCAACCTTGACGGTGGCTGTCAGACCTGCGACGGTGCCGTCAATATCAATGCCAACGGCTATCACGAAATGATACTCAACAGCCATTACTACATCATCAGCCACGCTGCGGCCGTAGTCAAGCCCGGTGCCTGCCACATCAGCACAAAAGGTTTCGCGACAAAGGGACTCAGCTACTCGGCCTTCCTCAATCCTGACGGCACCTACGGCGTACTCTTTGCCTCAGGCTGCGACAAGTCCCTGTTGGTCAGTGTCTCTGACGGACACGCCACAGCCACCGTGCAGCTACCAGCCCACAGTGTGGTGTCGCTCCGTTTTTAGAACCTAATAGGAAAATACATACAATTATGAAACACTCTGTACTTTATCAAATCATGTTGGGCGTGGCTCTGATGGCTTCGTCAACAACTTATGCCGCCACGGCTATTACTCCGGGCGACGGCGTCCAGAACCTGAAGCAAGGTGAAAGTTACACTTTCACCGGTGCTGACAACTACTATGTCAACAGCAGTTTCTTTACAAAGAATGCTGATGGCACCTACACCTTCCGCGCCGTAAACGGCACTTACCAAATCCAGGCCAACAACGACCTTAAGTACTTGCAGGTGCGCCCGACGAAGGCCGACGGCTCACTGGCCACATTGCAGTCCGACGGTACCGGAGCTGTTTGGATTATCGGTAATGGCATCGGCTTCCCTACCGTCTCCGACAACCAAGTGGGATGGACTACAGATAAGGCCATTGCTATGGCTCAAGTGGGCGACCTAACCTACGAAATCAAAGGTGTTGTAGGCAAGGAGTTCGGTTCCACCATCGATTTCAAGTTCTTTGGACAAGCCGGTTGGGGCATTGAGTTCAAAGGCTCGGCAGGCAGCGACTATGCCATCTCGACAACCAAGGGAATCCTCAATGTGGGTACGGGCTCCAATGGCCACGACGACGGCAACCTCTTCCTCTCGAGTGATGCCAATCTGTCGATGGGCGACACCGTCACCGTCAGCCTCGACCTCACCATGGGCGTACAGGCTGCAGCCCTGACTACAACCGTCAGCAAATCGTCTACGAAGTTCGAGCCTACCATCAATGGCGAGAAGTTCATGAACACGCCCTACGGCTATGCTTGGGTGGGGACGCTCACACAGGGGCAACACCTCGTATTTGCCAATGCCGACGCCTTCAAGGAAGCCGACTGGTACATGGATCCCGACTTCTTCGAGAAGGATGGTGACGGCTACAAGTTTCTGCCCGTCACGGGATATTATGCCGTGTTAGCCGATTTCTCGCTGAAATACTTCAAGGTGTTCGAAGTAACCAACGCCTATCTCCCTGTGTCTTACGATAAGACTACCGGCAAGGGCAATATTTGGGTTATCGGCAGCACCGGCATCGGCAAACCGTCGTATGCGAAGAACGGTCACAACTGGTACACGGGCTACACTAATGATATTCCCCTGGCTAAGATTACGGACACCAAATACCGTCTCACGCTCAATGCAGGGAAAGAAGTCGATCTCACGGACAACACCATCAACTTCAAGTTCTTCGCCCAGCCCGACTGGGGCACGGAATTCAATAGCGACCCCTCCATCACTCTTGCCGGCGACTATGCCTCCTACTTCACCCTTAATGGCGGCAATGTGAACTTTGCCAAGAGCAATACCGATATGACCGAGGCGGAGAAGGCTCTCGTGCAGTCCATCAAGACCCTCGTATTCACCCTCGATGTCACTAATCCGGCAGCAGCCGTGCTCAACATTGACGTGAAGCTCAACACCTCAGCTGGTATCAGCGCCCTCAGAAACGGTGGCAACAGCCGCGCTCCCTGGTACACCATCGACGGCAAAAGACTTGCCAAAAAGCCTTCGGTGCGTGGTCTCTACATCCACGAGGGAAAGAAGTTCGTCGTGAAATAACATCTCTATATAAGCATCTTCGGGAGAGACACCGCTTCAAGTGCGTGCCTCTCCCAACTTTCACATTAAGGTATTTATTCCTTTAACCCTAACGATATGCAAACTATCCACATCCACCGACGCTTTCTCCTTTTGATCGTCACAGCTTTGATCTGTGTCCAGACAACCTTTGCCCAGCGAGTGAAGATCAGCGGACAGGTACTTGATCAGGACCAGCAGCCCGTCGTCGGCGCTACCGTGCGCGTGGTGGGAGCCCGCGGGGCCGGAGCTGTCACCGACCTTGACGGTCGCTACAGCCTGGAGGCCGACAAGAATGCCCGTCTCGAGATTTCCTATATCGGCTTCCAGACGCAGCAGGTGAAGGCCGGACTCGACACTCGAGTGGTCCTGAAGGCCGAGATAAACACGTTGGGCGAAGTGGTCGCCATCGGCTACGGCTCAGTACGCCGCGCTGATGTCACCACAGCCGTAAGCTCTATTTCCGCCGACGACCTTGATACGCGCCCCATCGTCTCCGCAGCTTCCGGCATGCAGGGTAAGGCAGCAGGCTTGCAAATATCACAGGCCAATGGCTCGCCGGGCTCGGCACCTACTATCCGTGTTCGCGGTACCACTTCACTGAATGGCTCCAACAATCCGCTCTATGTCGTCGACGGCGTCCCTGTCGACAATATCGACTTCCTTTCTGCCGACGATATCGACAACATGCAAGTACTGAAGGACGCATCCTCAGCAGCCATCTATGGTTCACGTGCTGCCAATGGTGTCATCATCATCAACACAAAGCAGGGTAAGGCCGGAGTAGCTCGTGTGTCGCTGAACGCCCATTACACCTTCAATGGGGTGCGCGACAACCAGAACCCGCTCAACACCGAAGAGTATATCGATCTCATCAACGACATGAATCAGAAGGGCGTCCTCAACCTCCAGCTTCCGCAGGGACTCACTGACCGAACCGATTGGAAGAAAGAGGTCTATCGCACAGGACATGTCCAGGATTATCAGCTGTCTGTGACCAATGGTACGGACAAGCTTCGCTACTATCTCTCAGGAGGCTATACGGGCGAAGACGGCGTCATCCGGTCCTCGAATTTTAAACGCTATAACGTCCGTGGTAATATCGACAACGACATCAACAAGTGGCTCACCATCAATGCCAGTGCAGCCTATTCCGATTACACTTACAAGGGAACAGGCATCATCACCGGTACCACGGCCAGTCGCGGCGGTGTCATACCGTCAATCCTGGCTACTCCGACCTATGCGCCCATCTGGGACCCGGAGAAGCCGGGACAATACTACAACAATTTCTACGGAGCTAATGCCGACTCCCCCTTGGAGAACATTGCCCGTACAGCCAATGGAAAGAGTCAGAACAACAAGCTTCTGCTCACGGGCAAGGCCATCATCACGCTGTTGCCTGAGCTGAAGTACACTTCCTCGGTCACCTTCGACCGCAGTCAGAACACCACCACTAACTTCCTCGACTCCAAGCAGACGCGCGAAGGACGCAATCAGAACGGCACCGGCTACGACGGACGATCCACGGGCACAGTGTGGACATTCGACAACACCCTTGACTGGAAACGCAACTTCGGTCTGCACGGCATCGACCTCATGCTCGGCAGTTCGTGGACTCACAGTCAGTGGAGTCAGAACTACATCAATGCCTCCGACTACGCCTCCGATGACATCCGAACCCTCAATGCTGCCAACAAGATTAGCTGGAGCGGCACGGGAAGCTCGGCGTCCGAATGGAGCATCATGTCGTATTTCGGTCGTCTGCAATACAACTGGAAGTCCACCTACATGCTCACCGCGAACCTACGTGCCGATGGCAGTTCCCGGTTGGCACCCGGCCATAAATGGGGATGGTTCCCTTCCTTCTCGGGGGCATGGCGCGTAAGCAATGAGAAGTTCATGAAGGACATTCCATGGATTAACGACCTCAAGATTAGAGGCGGCTGGGGACAAACCGGAAACCAGAGCGGATTGGGTGACTATGCTTACTTGGCGCTCTACAGCTTCAACCGCATCCAGTGGTGGGAAGCAGGCAATGAGCACGCTGTACCCACACGCTCGCAGTCGTCGCTTTCCAATCCTGATCTTACGTGGGAAACTACGACGCAGACCGATATCGGTTTCGACCTGACGGTCCTTGACAACAGACTCACGTTCTATGCCGACTGGTACTATAAGAAGACTACCGACCTGATAATGAACATGACACTGCCCGCTGGCTCTGCTGCTGCCCGCTCCCTGGCGCGCAATGGCGGAACGATAGTGAACAAGGGTATGGAGTTCACGGTCAAGAGTCATAACCTCACCGGAGCCTTGAAGTGGGATACCGACTTCAATATCTCCTTCAACCGCAACCAACTGAAAAGTCTGTCCCTGACCCCTGTCTACTGGGGCGCACGCACCAACGACAATGTCAACCAGTACGTGGTCCGCAATGCGCCGGGGCATCCGTTGGGTGCCTTCTGGGGCTATATCTCCGATGGTGTCGACCCCGAGACGGGCAACCTCAAATATCGTGACGTGAACGGTGATGGCGAGGTGACGAGCTCGGACCGTACCTACATCGGCGACCCGAATCCTGACTTTACCTTTGGCCTCACCAATGCCTTCACTTGGAAAGGGCTCAGTCTGAGCATCCTTCTGCAAGGCTCAGTCGGCAACGACATCTATAATGTAAGCCGCATGGAAAGCGAAGGTATGTTCAACTCCAACAATCAGAGCGACGGAGTACTGCGCCGCTGGCGTATACCCGGTCAGATTACAGACGTGCCCAAGGTGGGCTTCAACCAGCAGAACTCCACCTATTATCTTGAGGATGGCTCCTATCTGCGGGTAAAGGATGTCTCGTTGAGCTACGACCTGCCAAAGCGTCTCTGCCAAAAACTCTACCTGCAGAAACTCATGCCGTATGTGTCATTCACCAATCTTATCACTTGGACCAACTACAAGGGTCGTGACCCTGAGGTCAACGAGGCGGGCAACAGCGGTTCGGTTCAGGGTATCGACTGGGGTACCTACCCCCTCTGCCGTTCCTTCGTGATGGGACTGAAGGTGGAGTTCTAATCATTTGAATACTCCAAAAGCATCGACTTATGCAACACATAAAGTACAATCATCAACTTGCGGCGTTGAAAGCCTTGGCTGCCGCCGCTCTCCTGACACTCGCCTCTTGCTCTCTCGACCGCGACCCAATATCCAGTCCCTCTGAGATTACCGAAGGTAGCCAAACGGATACTACCACGGCCGTGCTGAAGGACAAGGCTGCTGCCGAGAGCCAGCTGAAAGCTATCTATCAGCTTCTGCGCAATCGTCAGGAACACATGCATCTCGACTACGTACTGCTCGGCGACGCCCATGCCGACAATGCCTATGCTGGTACCACAGGTCAAGAAACCATTCCTTTGGAGACCAATGCCCTCGATGCCGCTACGGGCACGCTGAGCCGTGACTGGAGCCGTTACTTGGAGGACATCGCCAAGGTGAATGTGCTCATCAACGGTATAGAGCCACTCTATAAAAACGGACAGCTCAGCGACACCGAATACCGTACCATGAAAGGACAGGGCGAGATATTCCGCGCACTGCTCATGTTCCGTATGGCCCGCATGTGGGGCTCATTCCCCGTCATCACCGATGTGGCCCGAACCATCACATCAAAGAACATCGAAGAGGTCTACCCGACCTACTTCCCACCACGTTCAACCCCAGAACAGTGCTGTCAGCAAATCATCAAGGACTTGGAGGATGCCGAAAAGAACGCCCCCGATTTCGATAGCTCCGACCGCACCCTCCTGACCAAGACTGTGGCACAGTCGCTGCTCTGCAAGGTCTATGCTGAGCGCACCTTGCAGGATTACGATAAGGTCATCGACTACGCCGAGAAGGTGCGCGCTGCCAACGGCCTGGCCTTAGAACCCGACTTCTCCACGCTTTGGGGCTTCAATGCCGCTACCCAGGATTGCGTGAAACGCAACACCTCGGAAGGCATCCTGGAGGTTCACTGGTCGCCCGGTTCCGGCAATTGGGAGAGCTGGATGTACGGCCGGTGTCTTGAGAACTGGGACTACGGCTTCACGTGGGCCAAATGGGTGACTCCCTCGCGCGACCTCATCAAAGCCTTCACCGAAGAGGGCGACACCACACGTCTTAATCAGACTGTGGTCTACTATTCTTGCAACTGGAGCAACTACTACCCCTCGTCGCACTATGCCTTCATGTACAAACTGCGTTCCGGCTACAACAATGAGTATGTGATACGTCTTGCTGACATCATTCTGCTTGAGGCTGAGGCTTATGCCCACAAGGGAGATTTGCAGAAGGCGGCTCAACTGGTCAACATGATTCGTGAGCGCGCCAAGCTTCACGACCTCACGTCAGCAGCCACAGCCTCTAAGCAGGCCATGGAGGATGCCGTGCTCCACGAGCGCCGACTGGAATTAGCTTGCGAAGGTGAGCGCTGGTACGACCTCTGCCGTGCCGGGAAAGTGGAAGAGGTGATGAATTCACTGCCCTCCCGCGATAGTGGTCACCTGCCCTTGGCTCGCGCCTATACGGCCAACAGCTACCTCATGCCCATCCCGCAAACAGCCATCGATGAGAACGACAACCTCATTCAGAACCCAGGTTATTAAACCTACAAACAACATTCAGACACAATGAAAGCATCTTATCTTATATTCACCACGCTGCTTCTCACAGGTTGTGCCGTCGACAGCGGCTTCGAGGTGCATTCCCAGGCTACCGTGACCGACAGTGTCGTCAATCTCACGCCTGCCACGGGCGAAGCCGTTGTGCTCACCACTACTGCCGACAGCGTCAACACGCTCTACCGTGGCTCTGTGCCTACCCTTACCGGTAGCAATATGGCTCCGACCACGATTGAGATCGACCCCGGCACAACCTATCAGACCATGGATGGCTTTGGCTTTGCCCTCACCTATTCGTCGGCCTACAATCTGTTGCACATGAGCAAGGGTCAGCGCGAAGCTTTCCTCAAGCGCACTTTCTCTCCCACCGAGGGCTACGGAGTGAGCTATCTTCGCATCTCCATCGGATGCAGCGATTTCTCAAGTCGCGTCTACACCCTTTGCGACGAAGAGGGCATCGAGCACTTTGCCTTGCAGAGCGACGAAATCGAATATGTCATCCCGGTGCTCAAAGAGATTCTGTCCGTCAATCCCGATGTGAAAATCATCGCCTCTCCCTGGACATGTCCGCGCTGGATGAAGACCTCCGAGACGCTCTCTGGTTCCTACAATAGCTGGACCGGAGGTCGGCTGCGTCCCATCCGCCGCTCAGTCTACGCCCAGTATTTTGTCAAGTTTATCCAAGCCATGAAGGAGCAAGGCATCAATATCTACGCCGTCACTCCTCAGAATGAGCCGCTCAACAAGGGCAACTGCGCCTCTCTCTACATGCCCTGGGAGGACGAAGCTCCCTTTGTGCGTGTGCTGGCCGGAGCCTTCCACGATGCCGGAATCACGACGAAAATCTATCTCTATGACCACAACTATGACTATAGCGGCATCTCCTCGCAGACCGACTACCCCATAAAGATTTATAGTCAGCTCGGCTACAACTTCAATGGCGCCGAACTTGTCGCGGGGTCGGCATGGCACGATTATGGCGGTGCGAGCACCGAGCTTGCCGACATCTACAGCAAGGCTCCCGATAAAGAGATTATCTTCTCAGAGTCGAGCATCGGCACGTGGAACAAGGGCAATATGCTCTCCAACACGCTCATTCAGGAGATGCGCGACATGGTGCTGGGGACAGTCAACAAGATGAGCCGGGCCGTCATCGTTTGGAATCTCATGCTCGACGACCGTCGTGGGCCCAACCTCGACGGGGGTTGCCAGACTTGTTTCGGAGCTGTGGACATCAGCTCGTCTGACTATTCCACGCTCCATTACAACGGCCACTACTACGTCATCTGTCACAGTGCTGCTGTCGTAGAGCCGGGTGCCGTGCGCCTCGGTGTCAAGCGCAACACCTCCATCAGCGCACTCACCCATGCTGAGTTCCTCAACCCCGATGGCACCTACGCAGCCTTGCTCTGCAATGCCGGCGACGCAGCTATCAAGGTGACGCTCAGCGATGGTGCCAAGTACTTCCAGGCCAGTGTCCCTGCCTACAGCGTAGTCTCGCTGAAGTGGCAGAAGTAAGGCGGCCTCACAATGTTCAATTCAAAGCAGAATACAACTATGCAGTTCATTAACTCAAAATTCCTCTTGCCTGCACTCACTGCGTTGTGCCTCGCCGCTACGGTGGTCTTCGGAGCATGCAGCGACGACGACAAGCTTGTCACGGGCGGAGGTAATCCCACGATTACTGTCAGCGACGTGCAGCCTGCTCTTTTCGGCGACTCCATCACTGTCAATGTCGACTGTTCCGACGACATAGCGCTCTCCACACTGAAGGCCACGCTTAAGTATAGCGAAGAAGAAGTGGAGAATGTCACGCTCCGCACGAAAGAGAACGGCACTTATAAGGTGCGCCTCTATATACCTTATTTTAAGGATATCCCCGACGGTACTGCCTCCCTTCATCTCGTGCTGCAGAACATTCAGTTCACCAAAACGGAGAAGGACATTGCAATACCACTCACGCGGCCACATTACGACCACCTCACACTCTATGTGGATGCTGCCACCCAGTACCGTATGATCCCCGATGCCGACAATCCCTATCTGTTCCGCTGCACCGTTAACAGTCCGTCGAGCACGGTCGTTCCGGCCTATGTCATTGCACCTGCTATGGGCAGCAATGGCAACGAGATTACTTTTGGTCAAGGCACACAGGGCATCACCCAGGGCGTGACCGGCCCCATCTCCTTCACTGGCACTTCGGTGGGCACCTTCGAGTGTACTTTCAATACACTCACCTATGAGTATTCGCCCGTTTACGACCCCTCAAAGGCTCCGCAGGAGATTCAGTTCTCAGCCTCACAGCTTGAGTACGACGGCACCTTCATCCAAGGACGCAAGTACATCTTTGCTGTTCCCGACGAGTTCAAGGCCTATATGTCGAAGTTCTGGATCGATCCCGACTTCTTTACGCCCAATGCCGACGGCACCTACTCCTTCAATGCTGTCGACGGCACCTATCACCTGGAGGTGAGCACCGACCGTCTTGCACTCCTTTGCTGGGCTACCGATAACGATAAGAAACCGCTCACACTCGCCGACGACGGAAGCGGTGCGCTATGGATTATCGGAAGCGACGGTATCGCCAAGCCCAACTACAGTTTCATCAAGGGACAAAGCTGGTGGACCGACACCGACCATGCTCTCTGCATGAGTCAGATTTCACCGAAAGTCTACCAGGTGACGCTCACCATCGGCAAGCAGCTCGACCCTGCCAATGTCAACTTCAAGTTCTTCGGTCAGGCTGGATGGGGCACAGAGTTCAAGGGTACATCCGGTGACCATCACATCTCCACGTCGAGTGCACTCTTCGTTGTTGGTGACGGCAAGGAGCACGATGTCAGCGGCACGAGCGTAAAGCTTGACGACGGTAACATCTACCTTGTATCACCCAATAAGGTGAAGGCTGGCGAAACCTATGTCTTCACCGTCAACCTGACGGGAGGCTGTGCCAACGCTGTGCTGACTGTACAGAAGAAATAATGCGGTCAATATTCGGTTCCTGGTATCGTTAGGACAGACAAAGGTGACCTTCTGTCAAGGTCGCTGTCTGTCAAGTCAATAAAGAGCGGGCTGTATAGCTCGCCCTTTTTATTTTCATTTGCATCTTTGAGCAGACGCTCGAAGATAGGCTGCACTCAGGAGTATCAAAGAAAAAATGGTCCTTTTTCTTTGTTGTTCCTTTCGTTTGCACTATCTTTGAGCAGACGCTCGAAGATAGGCTGCACTCAGGAGTATCAAAGAAAAAGTGGTCCTTTTTCTTTGTTGTTCCTTTCGTTTGCACTATCTTTGAGCAGACTCTCGAAGATAGGCTGCACTCAGGAGTATCAAAGAAAAAGTGGTCCTTTTTCTTTGCTGTTCCTTTCGTTTGCACTATCTTTGAGCAGACTCTCGAAGATAGGCTGCACTCAGGAGTATCAAAGAAAAAGTGGTCCTTTTTCTTTGTTGTTCCTTTCGTTTGCACTATCTTTGCCGCGTCAAAGTTCAATATAGAAGAAATGAAAAAGAACATGCTTACTATTATGGCCCTCGTCTGCCTGTTGACAGCTCCCGTGGCCGAAGCCGTTGCTGAGAACGCCGGCTACGTGACAACAGAAATGGCCGGGAAGACGGTCAAGAAGAAAACGACAAAGAAGAAGGCCACAAAGAAGACAACTACTGCCAAGAAAGCCGTTGCTACTACGCCGGCTACAGCAGCTGCCGCCATTGAGACTACAGAGACGGCCACTCCATCCACGGGCACAACGACACTGGGGAGTGTTCTCGGGGGCATCCTCGGAGCTGCTACCGGTAATGCTTCAGGCAATATTATCTCGGGTCTCACCTCAATCTTCGACTCCAACAAGCAAGCTTCGGCCAGCGATCTTGTGGGCACATGGACTTACACTGAGCCTGCCGTGGTTTTCGAGAGCAACAATGCCTTGAAGAACATCGGTGGTAAGGTGGCTTCGGCTACCATTGAGAAGCAACTCCAAACACAGTTCTCGAAACTCGGCATCAGGAAAGGAGCCATGAAGATGACCTTCGACAAGGACGGGAACTTCACGCAGGTGGTTGGCGGCAAGACGCTGAGTGGCACCTACACGATTAAGTCTAAGCAGGTGGTACTCACCTATACAGGAGGTGTTCAGCAACTCATCGGCACCACACAGGTCGAAGGCAGCGACCTGCTCATTGTCATGAACGCCAGCAAACTCCTCAAATATGCCAATGCCATTGGCTCGCTCACTGGCAACTCCTTACTGAAGACTGCAGGCAGCTTGCTCAGCTCTATGGACGGTATGCTTGTAGGGCTGAAACTGAACAAGTAGGCCGACAAGCATCTCGCCTCAAACCCCTCCCTGACCATACTGCCGTCAGGGGGGGGCGACAGAAAGACTTCAAGAGAACAAGGAAACAAATATTTCCCGCTCTGCTTATAAGTAACTGCTATTCTTTCGTATTTGTAATTCGCAGGCATTAGAGTTCCTTTAAAAATGCGGCAGACCTTGATTTGTATGGAAGCACTAGCATAGGCTCCGATAATGGCACCAGCAATAACAGGAACAAAACACGCTAATTCTACACTTAGGTCCGTATACGTCAGCGGATTATTCAGGCAACAACTGTAACGGTTGAAGTTCTGACTGTAGCCGGCATCTGTCATAGTTGTCAGGGCTGAGAAAACGGCCGAGAACGGGGTCATACAGATATCCGTTACTTCCCAGCATCGCGACAGTGACCGTTGGTTCCTATTTATAATTTACACATGAGAGCATGAGAGTGCTGCGTGCATACTGCAATGTGGGTTAGGCTCCGCGCTCCGAATGGAGCTATGGTTCTGAAGTGACGGGATGGCCTTACGAGCAAGCTCGACGGTGCCCCCATCACTTCTGTCCCACACCAAAGGTGCTAAGCCTGCGCAAGACCATTTTCCTTCACCTTTATCTTCGCACCTCAACCTGCTAAAAATACTTTGCAGTGATTTAGGGTGACGCATAGACAAATGCAGGAGGAAGAATCAAAATAACCCTTCCCGCGTCAGCGTTTTGGTAAATAATCGCTGATATTTTCAGGCTAGCCTGTCAATATCAGTCTTTGTTTGTTGACTGGTTGGCGCTTCCTCTCCCTAATGCTTTTCTATCTTGAAGTTATATGCTCCGCTTCCCACTGTGAGCAGTGTCTCGTCTCCATGGTGGCTGATGGAGATGACGCCCTTGGCTTGCTTGATGGATACACCATAATCGGTGATGCTGTCGGCTGTTGTGGTGGGCAGGACGACATCAGCCTTAGAATTGGCGGGTACTAATACTTCCATCGAATAGCTGTCGGCTGTTTTCTTCCAGTTGCACTCCGCCGTGCCGTAGGGGGTTGTGTAGGTGGTGCGGGCTTCGCTGATGTCGCCCACAGCCTGCGGGTCGAAGATGAGGTGGCGATAGCCGGTGGACTGCGGAGCTTGGCGTATTCCTCCTAAGGAGCCGAAGAGCCATTCCATGAGATGACCGAGCATGAGATGGTTGTTTGAACAGAAACCATAGGCCTGCCACGATTCTGTTAGAGCGGTGGCTCCATGGGCCAGTTGCCATCCATAACCCGGCACGTCGTAGCGGCTGTTCATGTCGAATACCACGTCGGATCGGCCATATCGGGCCAGGGTCTGAAGCACATATCGGTAGCCAATGTCACCGGCGGTGAGTGCATTCCCTCGTTGACGAATATCGTCGACGAGATGTTGGAGCACAGTCTCTGCATCGGTGCTGTCGACGAGTCCTACATAGAGGGGCATGGCGTTGGCGGTTTGACTGTTGCGATCGATGATGCCTTTGTCGTGGTGGAAGTATTTCGTCTGGAAAGCCCGTTTCACTTCCCTCCCCAGACTGTCATATCGGATTTTGTCGGCCGTCTTCCCGAGTAGGGCGGCTGTCTGTTTCATCACTTGGATGTCGGAATAGTAGATAGCCGTAGCCGTCACTCCGTAAGAGGTGAGCTGGGAATAGCCCGGTGCCGACGGTCCAATGTCGCACCAGTCGCCCAGTCCATAGCTCACAATACCTCTGTCGGAACGCTTCCCGAGATAATCCACATAGCGCTGCATAGCCTTGTAATAAGTGGAGAGCAGACGGCTGTCACCGTAGGTGAGATAGTAGTACCAGGGGCAGAGGATAAAGGCGCTGCCCCATTCCGGAGAATCCTCGAATCCCGATGCGAACCTTACATATTCAGGGCAGATGGAGGGTATGCATCCATCTTCACGCTGCGAAGTGCTCATGTTGCGCATCATCTGGTTGTACATGGAGTGGAGGTCATAGCGATATTGCATGGAGTATTGCATCAGGTAGTCCTGTTCAATCCATCCTAATTTCTCGCGATGGGGGCAATCGGTGAGAATACTCGACATGTTGCTTCGGATGGCCCAGTCGATGAGTGTGTAGATGCGGTTAAATAGAGGGTTGGAGCACCAAAATCGGCCGGTTTCAGGGGCGGAGTTGCAGGTGTGTAATCCATTGAGTGATAGGATTGTGGGAACATCAGAGTCCTTTGAATGGCTCTCTGGGGCAGCGTCTTCAACCTGTACATAACGGAAGCCGTAATAGGTAAACTGAGGCTGCCAAGTGACTGTGCTGTCGGAGGGCTGTGCTGTGTAGGCGAAATAATAGGGCTGACCGCTGGCACTTTGGTTCACGGTGCTGTCGGTATTCAGTAGCTCGCCGGGTCGCAGTATGACGGTTCCGCCTTTAGGGGCTTTCAGCGTCACGCGCACGATGCCGGAACAGTTCTGTCCCAAGTCGTAGAGCCATCCTTTTGGGTTCCTGGTTATCTTTACCGTAGGGACTTCCTGACGGATGGTGACGGGATGGTTTCTCTGTGACAGCATGGGCACTTGAAGCTTGTAACTGACGGGCTTGCTCCACTGTGAGTCATTGAATCCCGGAAGATTCCATCCCGGTATGGCCTTAGTGGCGTCGAAGTCTTCGCCCCCGTAGATGCTGGAATAGGTCAGAGGCCCTTCCGTCGCACGCCAGCTCTTGTCGCTGACGATATTGTCCGTGGTGCCGTCTTCGTATTCAATGTGTAGGAGCATCTTCATCTTGGGTGCTCCGTAAGAAGTGAGCAACTTGAAATAGCGCTGGCCGGGTATGTTGTAGAAGCCGTTGCCAAGCATGATGCCTAAGGCGTTACCGCCTTTACGGAGTTGTTGGCTCACGTCGAATGTCACGTAGAGCACCTCCTTGTCATATTTTGTCCATCCCGGATCCAGGAAATGGTCGCCCACCTTCTCGCCATTGATGAAGAAGTCGAACTGTCCCAGTCCTGACACGTAGGCGTAGGCGCTCTTGATGCGTTTCGTGATTGCGATGTCGCGGCGGAGGTATGGCAGCTTGTAGGTCTCAGTCTTTCTGCTGCCTAACTTCTTCTTCACTTCATCAAGGCCATGGAGGCCGGGCACGAGGTAGCTTTGCGGGTTGTCTTTCTCTAAGCCAATCCATAAGGCCTTACCCCAGTCGGCCGGAGTGAGCACCCCCATGACAAATTTCCGGGTGCAGCTCCATGGCGATGCGTTTCCATGGGTGTCCCAAACACGCACACGCCAATAGTAAATGCTAAAAGATTTAAGAGCCGGCCCGGAGTAGGGGCGGAGAATAGACTCGTCGGACAGGATTTTTCCACTATTCCAAAGACAGTGGCTCTCGCTGAAGTCGGATTCGGTCCCCACTACAATCTGATAGGCGTATTGCTGAAAGCTCCTGGATTCGCTGTGGATTTTCCAGCTGAATGTGGGGTGGGGAGTATCGATGCCCAGTGGCAGACTCTCGTTTTCGCATGTGGGATCGTAAACGGAGAAGGACGACAAGATGAGTATGCTCAAAAGTAAGCCTGCCAAGATAGATAGATGCTTTACCATAGCTTGTAAGTTTTTCTGTTATTTGATTAGGATGTCTTTAGTGCCCTTGTCTTGGATGCTGCGAGATGCTGTACGGTCGAATGAGCGTCTGCACCGCCGATTCTAAATGGGCTGCTGCAAAAATAAGAAAAAGACGGGACACAAGCAAGGAAAGCCGGAACTTTATGTGCTGGTGGACTCACTTTCTTTTCCTGATTTGGGCTGTCGTGATTTTGCTTGTTCTTTCATCTACCATGCCTGAAGAAGATCACATTCGTGGCTTTTACCAAGATAGAAGCTCAGTAGCCTCTCATCCACACATCAGAGCGAATAAAAGTCCGCGAAGCTTCCGTGGTCGTCCGTGGCAAAATAACTACAGTTTAAGAATAAGTCTGCGAGGTGTCCCATGGAATCGTAATAGCCAGTTTCTATGGTTTTCCTTGGTGTCAGTGCCAAGATCCGACGAGGGAGGAACTGTTATTGGAGGGTTGAGGGCGGTGAGAGGCGAGCTGCTCGCAGGCCCCAACCCGCAAATGGAAAAGGGCCTAAGCCCTTGGCGCTGACACAAAGGGGGCTATTGGTTTTGGTCTGTTAATCGACTATTTTGCGGTTGATTATCCTTAGCCTGAAAATCTTTCTTCAAAGAGGAATACACCTCGGGACATTACCCATGCGCCACCCAAAATCATCATAGGTAAAACATAATGTACTGATAATCAGAATAGGAATTTGATAGTTATTAAAAGGTGACGAAGTCAAGCCGGTTGCAGCACTACTGACGAGTGGCCGATGTTTTTGTCGGCAAGACACGCAAGGTCATAAAACTCCTTCTCCAAGCGCTGAGGAACATGCAGGACCTGGAAAGCTTATAGAAGTATAAAAAATGGGTATAATGCAACCAACCAAACAATATTTGTCGTAACTTTGCCGCCCGTAAAGAAGGATAACTGTGAAGTTGAAACACCGTAGAGCTTTAGATGCTCTGGGCCGTAAAAGCAAGGACACCAAAGGTCTAAGATGCCGACATTGATTATAAGGTATTCATTTGATTGAAGTCATGGACCGTCAAGTATTCCAAACCGATTCCCGTTCGAGGTGGACGCGCTTCAAGTGGAGCATAGGAATCATCCTCACCATTGTTGTACTCTTAGTAGTAGTTTCCGTGGTCATGTTTTTCATCGACCGCAACCCCAATCTGCCTTTTAAGGAAGACTTCCGAAGCGCGCTCACTGCTGAGAAGCCCTTTATGAAGAAGAACAAGATAGCGCGTGAGTACAACTCTTTCCGCAGTTTCTTCCATGAGAAGAAAGTGCATTCAAACTACGATAAGTGGTCACGACTTCGCCAGTCAAAAGTCACTCGCTTTGGAGGCCGTACCAATAAGTACATCGCTTCATGGAACGATCGCAAGGCAGGTATCCGAGCAGCCTTCTATGTGAGTTGGGACCCGGCCTCCTACGCTTCGCTTAAAGAGAGTGCCAAGAGTCTCAACCTCGTTATTCCGGAGTGGTTCTTCATTCATCCTGTAACGGGGAAGGTGGAGGAGAAGATCGACCACAAAGGCTACGAACTGATGCGCAAGGCTGGCATCCCCATCATGCCGATGCTGACGAATGCTTATCAGGGCGAGTTCCAGTCTGCTGGCATAGCGCGTATCCTTCACAGCAGGCAGCGCCGTTCTGCTGTCATCAGCCAGCTTGTCACCACCTGTGAGCGACATCATTTTGCAGGTATTAATATTGACTTTGAGGAGCTGCGCGAAGCTTCGAACGAGAGCCTGACGGCCTTTGTCAGAGAGCTCTCCATAGCCTTCCACAAGCATGGCCTCTATGTCACCCAGGATATTGAGCCCAACAACGAGGACTTCGATGTCAGAGAACTGGCCAAATACGCCGACTACCTCATGCTCATGGCCTACGATGAACACTCCACGACGAGCGGACCCGGTCCGGTGTCATCGCAGCAATGGGTAGGAAAAGTGCTTGATAAGCTTGCCTCTCAGATTCCCGAGCAGAAGATCATTCTCGGTCTGGGTGCTTACGGCTATGACTGGACCCCAAAAGGCGACAACAACCAGAGTGTGGCCATCCACGAAGCCATGTCGCTGGCCGCCGACACAGGTACCCCCATCAGCTTCGACGACGGCACTTACAGTCTGAGCTTCTCCTACAACGACCAAAGCAACGTCACTCACCAGGTGTTCTTCAATGATGCTGCCACCAACTTCAATACCATGCGCTATGGCTGCGAGTACGGTGTGGCAGGTTTCAGCGTCTGGCGTTTGGGCAGTGAGGACCACCGACTTTGGAAGTTCTACGACAAGGACCTCTCCATGCCCCACGTGACGCACCTTCATATCGGCGATCTTGAGCTTCTTGAGGGCGACAAGACGGCCACCTATCTCGGTGATGGTGAGGTTCTCGATGTTATTGGCACGCCTCACAACGGTTATGCCCACATCGACATGGACAACGAGGACTTCCTAATCAGTGACGAACAATACACCCAGATACCTACTTCCTACGAATTGGAGAAACATGGTAGCTGTGGTCCCAAGGACCTTCTGCTCACCTTCGACGACGGTCCTGACGCACGCTGGACCCCACAAGTGCTGCGCATACTCCGCAGCCACAACGTCCATGCTGCTTTCTTCATGGTGGGACTGATGATGGAAAAGAACCTGCCACTTGTGAGGAAAGTCTACGACGAGGGCAACATCATCGGCGATCACACCTTCACTCATCACAATGTAGCTCTCAACTCGCCGGCCCGCACTTACATGGAGCTGAGGCTGACGCGAATGCTCGTGGAGTGTATCACCGGGCGCAGCACCATTCTCTTCCGGGCGCCTTACAATGCAGACAGTGACCCCTCTGGCAATGAAGAGCTCCTGCCGCTCGTGGAGGCCCGCAAGCAGAACTTCATGGATGTCGGCGAATCCATTGACCCCAACGACTGGGAGCCTGGCGTCGATGCCAATACCATCTTCAACCGTGTCATCAAAGGCGTGGAACATGGCGACGGTCACATCATCCTGCTTCACGATGCCGGAGGTGTCACGCGAAAGGAAACCGTGAAGGCCTTACCCCGCATCATCGAGTATCTGCAGGCTAAGGGCTACCACTTCATAACACTCGACCAATACCTCGGTGAGAGCAAGGACAAGCTCATGCCGCAGGTGCCCAAGGGAAAGGAGTACTACGCCATGCAGGCCAACCTCACCCTGGCAGAAGGAGTCTACGCCGCAGGCAGTTTCGTGACGGCCTTGTTCATCATCTTCCTTGTACTGGGCATCGGGCGGTTGGTCTTCATGTACATTCTCGTACTGAAGGAACGCAGAAATGAGCGCATATTGGAGTCGTCGCTCCGGCACCTACCCACTGGCAGACCCAAGGTCACCATCATCGTGCCGGCTTACAACGAAGAGGTTGACGCCGTGCCGTCGCTGTCCAATCTTCTCCACCAGGATTACCCTAACTATGACATCGTCTTTGTCGACGACGGCAGCAAGGACGACACTTTCAAGAAGGTGAAGGCTGCTTTTGGCGATAACCCTCAAGTCCACATCTACACCAAGCCCAATGGCGGCAAGGCTTCGGCCCTGAACTTTGGCATAGCCCGCACTGACGCCGAGTATGTTGTCTGTATCGATGCTGACACAAAGTTGAAAGCCAATGCCGTATCGATGCTCATGCGTCATTTCTTTGTCGATAAAGCGGGGCGTGTGGGAGCCGTGGCAGGCAGTGTGAAGGTTGGAAACCAGGTGAACATCCTCACCAAATGGCAGGCCATCGAATACACCACAAGTCAGAACTTCGACCGTATGGCCTACTCCGCTATCAATGCCATCACGGTGGTTCCCGGAGCTATAGGTGCCTTCCGCCGTAAGGCTATCATCGATGCGGGCGGACTGACCACCGACACACTGGCTGAGGACTGCGACCTCACTATCAGAGTGAACAAGGCGGGCTACAGGGTGGAAAACGAGAATGGGGCTATAGCTCTCACAGAGGCTCCCGAGAAACTCGGACAGTTCATCAAGCAGCGCACGCGCTGGTGCTTCGGCATCATGCAGACATTCTGGAAGAACCGCGCCGCCATGTTCCGACCCAAGTACCGCGGCCTGGGGCTGTGGGCACTGCCCAACATGCTTGTGTTCCAGTTTATCGTCCCCACCTTCTCCCCCTTGGCCGATGTACTGATGGTGGCAGGACTGTTTTCCGGCAACGCCTTGCAGGTGCTGTTCTACTATCTGCTCTTCCTCCTCGTCGACGCCAGCATCTCCATCATGGCCTATCTCCATGAGCACGAGAAGCTGTGGGTGCTCTTCTGGATAATACCTCAGCGACTCTGCTATCGCTGGATTATGTATGTGGTACTTTTCAAGAGCTATGGCAAAGCCATCAAGGGCGAACTGCAGTCGTGGGGCGTCCTGAAGCGCACGGGCAGTGTGGGCGAAGTGAAGTGAAATCACTAGACAGGCCATGCGCAAATAGCCCCCGGCAACCCAGACGCTACCGCAGCGTCACCTTGACGCTCTTCAGGTCGTCTCCGGCACTGGAGTTGCCGGCGCTGATAACATAAGTTCCGGGGACAAAGCGCATGGTGTTGGTGGCTGCATCCCAGGTGGAAAGGTTCTTGCGTGGCAAGTCGATGCTTACCCCCCTCTTCTGCCCGGGCTGTAGCGTGACACGACAGAAGCCTCTCAGTGTTCTTATGGGGCCACCTTCGTCGTCAAGACGTCGCAGATAGATTTGCACAACCTCCGTACCCAAACGTTTTCCCGTATTGCGCACGGTGACATTCACTTTGCCGTTGACATAGCTCGGTTTGGAAATGCTGAACGTAGTGTAGCTCAACCCAAAGCCAAAGGGAAAGAGGGGCTTGCTTTGTAGATAGCGGTAGGTGCGTCCCTGCATTCGGTAGTCCTCGTAGTCGGGCAGTTGCTCCGTATTCCGATAGAAAGTCACGGGCAATTTTCCACAGGGGTTAAACTCTCCGAAGAGCACTTGTGCTACAGCCTCGCCGGCCGCTTCGCCTCCATACCAAGCCTGCAGGATGGCGTCGGCATGGTGCGTCTCCGGTTCCAGCCCCACCGCACTACCCGAGCAGTTTATCAGCACCACCTTCTTACCCATATCGTGAAGCAAGCCGATGACCTTACGCTGAGCATACGGAAGTTCAATGCTCGTACGGTCACCGCCTCGGAATCCCGGAAGGCCGACAGGCATCTCCTCACCTTCCAGCCGTGGTGAGATACCGCCCACAAAGACCACCACATCTGCATTCTTTATATAGCCGTTATCCACCGAGGCTTGCTGACTCATAAGGTTGAAGCCGGGCAGATAGACAGCCTGGGGCGCGCGTCTTCTGATGCCTCCAAGAATGGTGACGGTTGAGCGGGGAAAACCATTGTAGTTGCCCCACATGGCCGTGTCGGCAACGGCATTCTCTCCCAAGACGACAATGCGTTGCCCAGGACGCAAAGGCAGCAGACCACCGCGGTTCTGCAACAGCGTCATCGACTCCAATGCCATCTGCAAGGCGTGAGCGTGGTGTTCCTCTGACGCCACCACACGCATGGGTATTTGTGTCCAGGCCACCAGGGAGTCGGCATCGAAATCGCCTAAGCGGAAACGTGCCTCTAACAGTCGGCATAGACTCGTATCGAGGCGCGACTCACTGATTTCGCCCTTTTCTACAGCCTCGTAGAGCGAGCTGAAGCTGTTGCCGCATTCCACATCAGTTCCTGCAAGCACGGCTTTAGCTGAGGCTTCGTACGCTGTGGATGTATAGTGGTGGCCGTGGGGTGAGAAGAAATCATTGATAGCTCCGCAGTCGCTCGTCACGAGTCCCTTGAAGTGCCACTCGTCGCGCAGGATCTGTTGCAGATAACGGCTGTTGCCACAGCAGGGATTCCCGTCCATGCTGTGATAGGCGCACATCACCTCAGCCACTTGGCCCTCCTCGACAAGTGTCTTGAATGCAGGCAGATAGGTTTCCCATAGGTCGCGGGCCGGAAGACTTTCTATGTCAAAGCTGTGGCGGCTCCACTCAGGTCCACTGTGTACGGCGAAATGCTTCGCGCAGGCCAGTGTCTTGGCATAGCGTGCATGGACGGGTCCCTGCAGACCTCGCACCACCGCCAGCCCCATGACACTCGTCAGATAGGGATCCTCTCCGTAGGTCTCCTGTCCGCGCCCCCATCGCGGATCGCGGAAGATGTTGATATTGGGCGTCCAAAAGCTCAAGCCCGCATACTGTCTGAGCTTTCCGCTGCGACGGGCCTCTGTGTTTTTTGCCCGTGCCTCATCGCTCACATCTGTGAAACACTGCTGCAGAAGCTTATCGTCGAACGAGGCTGCCATGCCGATGGTGACGGGATAGACCGTGGCTAAACCATTGCGTCCCACTCCGTGCAAGGCTTCGTTCCACCAGGGAAAAGCTGGTATGTCGAGCCGGTCAATAGCCGGCGACTGGTTCTGCATGAGGGCTATTTTCTCCTTGAGCGACAGTCGTCTCAACAAGTCGGCAGTTCGTTGGGCTGGGGCAAGGTTGGGATTTTTGTAGGGCTCCTGCGCCGTCACAGCTGTGGATGACAAAAGAAGAGCCAAAGCGGATACCAATAATGTTCTCATATTTGTGTAGGTTTAAGTTTGCGGATGTTACCTTATTTCTTCTTTACGCAGGGAAAGCTGGTGAGCGGCTTTGCGGCCATACTTCGGAGGAATGTCTCCCCTACGGTCGGAAATAGATGATCATCCGGGTGCCTCTGCCCTCAACCGACTCCACATGCAGTCTTGCATGACACTTGTCTAAGATAGCTTTAGCCAGTGATAGTCCCACACCATGCCCCACGGTGGTTCCCGTGTTGGAAGCACGATAGAAGGGCTCGAAAATGTGAGGTACATCCCGTTTGGGAATGCCGATGCCGTGGTCTTCAATGCTGACACTGTGGTTGTCGGCAGTCACCCGGACCGGTTTGCCGCCCGAATATTTCACTGCGTTGTTGATGAGATTATGGAAAGCCATCTGCAGCAGCCTTGGGTCGCCATGCACCGTAAAGTCCTGCCTGATGTCGACTTCGAGACCACTATATTGCTCTCCCCGAATGAGTTGCGACACGGGACTGCTGCCCTCAGCCACAGCCTCGTCGCCCCTGACGTGTGAGAACTGCAGCAGATCGTGCATGATGCCGATGACCCGATTCGTCTCCTTCGCAATACGCTGCAAGATGTCCTTATAATCACTCACTTCATAGTCTCTCAGCAAGGCCACCTCACATTCGCCCTGTATGGCCGTGAGGGGATTGTTGATTTCGTGCGAAGCATTGTTGACGAACATCTTCTCTATCTGATAATCACGGTCGATGCGGTCGAGCATACGCATGGCATAGAGGCGGCTGATGAGCCAAAGCACACAGGCCGAGACAAGCACCAGAAGGAGCAGTGTCCAACGCAGAATCAGCGAAACTTCAGCTCCATAAGGGTTCCGGCTGAGCACGATGACGGCAAAGGTGCCCGTGTTGTCATAGTAGACGAAGGCTGTGCCCACCTCCTGCCCGTGCTCGAAGTTGACGGTGCGGTTGGCATACAACTCGTCAATCTGACGGTCAGAAAGATAGACGGCAAGCGGACGGCGCGCCTTTTCGCGGTCGTCAACGCGGATGAACAACTCCTTCGACGTGGGAATAGAGTTCTTGCGGCGTAGCACCACGTTGCGGTACTTCACGGGGTCGAGCTCATCCTTCGAGAACTTCTCCTCAGCCACGGCATGAGCCTTCTCCTCCATATAACGGAAGTAGAGATTCCGGATATAATTGGATGCGAAGAAATAGAACACCAGTCCCACGATGAGCACAAGCCCTATGGTGATGCCGGAATAGATGAGTGATATCTTATGCCCTGTTGTCATGCTCCATCGTTTTCAGACAATAGCCTTCGCCCACCACTGTGCGGATGAGCTTATGGCTGAATCCCTCGTCGATTTTCTGCCTCAGATAGCGTACGTAGACATCCACCACGTTGGTGTTGGTGTCGAAGTCCTTGTCCCACACGTCGCGCAGCAGTTGCCGTCGTGTGAGCGTCTCGCCCTCGTGTCGCATCATGTATTCAAGAAGCCGGTACTCCTTCGTGCTGAGTTCCACCTCGCGATGCTGTCGTCTTGCTTTGTGCGTGACGGCATCGATGCTCAGTTCGCCACACACCAGGGGCTGAACCTGCTGGTAGCTTTCGACGCGGCGGAGCAGAGCGTTGATGCGGGCAAGCAGTTCGGTGAACTTGAACGGCTTTGCCATGTAGTCGTCGGCACCGGCCTGCAAACCCAACACAATGTCGTCGGTGGTGCCCAGGGCCGTGAGCATCAGCACAGGCAGCGTGTAGCCATAGTTGTCGCGAAGTCTGCGGCACACTTCGAGTCCGGTCAGACCGGGCATTCGAATGTCGAGCAGCACGAGATCGTAGTCCTGGCGTTCTTGCAGCTTCCGCCATGCCTCATCGCCACGGCCCACACAGTCCACGTCGTAGCCAAAGCTTTCCAAGCCACGGCAGACAAAGTCGGCGATGTTCTCCTCGTCCTCAGCCAATAAGATGCGTTTCATATCTTTGCTTCAAATGAATAGAATGCAATGGTTTCAACCGTTGCAAATATAAAGGTTTTATGTGAAAGTGACAAGGAAATGAGGGAGTATTTGCAGTTGATTTCGCTGACTTATAAACAATCGTTCGCTACTTAGCTTTTTATCATTCTCTGCGTAGCGAACGATCTTTTTCTATAGGATTACCATATATGCGACCAAGCATTTACCCCGTGAGACCACCACTTTTCCCCCGTGAGACCACCAGTTTTCCCCCGTGAGTTCCATAGTGCTGCCCCCATTGACTTAGGATAGTGCTATTGAATCCCCTTACGGTTCTTCTCTCTGCGCTCAGCCTTGACGTTGGCAATGCCCAGCATTCGCTTCAAAGACTTCCGCCGCGTCACTTGACGATCATAGACCACGACAAGTAATTGTCGCCGGGGGTACCAGGAGGTCGAGAAGACCCCCGGGAGGCTGCGAGCCAGCGAATCGGTATGTTGTTGCTGACTGTCCGAGACACAGAGCAACTGAACCTTAAGCATTTGAAAACGGCTGTGGGCAGAGGCTGCCGGCACTGATGCCAGCCATAAGGTTAGCACCAGTGTGGGCAGTATGCATTGACCTAGTCTATAGAAATGCGGTGATATGGGCATTATCTCAACTTCTTGAGATTGACATGACTGTATATCCGCTCGACAATCAGCGGGAAGATGAACAGCGTGAAGAGGGTGGCACCCACGAGTCCACCGATGATGACCGTGGCGAGCGGACGCTGGCTCTCACTGCCAATGCCATGACTGAGTGCGGCGGGCAGCAAGCCGAGCGTAGCCATCATAGCCGTCATCAGCACACTACGGATGCGGGAGTGCATGCCCCGTGTCACGGCGTCGGGAAGTGTATAGCGGTGGCGCAGGAAGTGCTTGATGTCCATGAGCATGATGACGCCATTCTGGATGCAGATGCCAAAGAGACAGATGAAGCCAATACCTGCCGAGATGGAGAAGTTGGTACGCGTGATGAGCAGGATGAGGATGCCGCCCACTGCCGCAAAGGGTACGTTGGTAAGCACCAGACTGGCGTCGCGCGCATTGCCAAAGAGCACATAGAGGATGACGAAGATCAGCAGCACGCTGATAGGCACCACCTGCGCCAGGCGTGCCGAGGCACGCTTCTGGTTCTCGAAGTCGCCGTTCCATGTAATCTTATAACCGGCAGGCAGTTTCACTGCTTTCGCCACTTTGGCTCGAGCCTCGTCGACAGCAGAACCCATGTCGCGATCGCGGACACTGAACTTCACGGCGCAGTAGCGGCTGTGGTTCTCGCGGTAGATAATCAGCGGACCGGTGATGGCGCGTATCCTTGCCAGCTCTCCGATGGGAATCATCTGTCCGTCCTCTGTCGGTACTTTAATCTTTGCGATGGCTTCGGCATTGTCGCGGAACGGTTCTTCGTAGCGTACCACAAGGTTGAACTTGCGCTCATCCTCATAGACTTGCGACGCAGCCTTACCGCCTATCGCCATCTCGATGATGCTCTGTACATCGTCTTTCTTCACACCGTAACGGGCCAACCGGTCCTCGTCGATGTCGATCTGCAGCTCCGGTTGTCCCATGTTGCGGATGACACCCAAATCCGTGATACCACGGATAGGCTTCATCGTGTGATAGACCTGCCAGGCCAGTTTCTCGCTCTGCGCGAGGTCCTTGCCGTAGACTTTCGCCACGATGGCACCCTTCACGCCACTCACAGCCTCTTCCACATTGTCGGAGATAGGTTGCGAGAAGTTGAAGTCGATACCCGGATAGACACTCAGCCGCCGGTTCATATCGTCGACAACCTGCTCTTTCGTGCGTCCTGTCTTCCACTCCTTCTCAGGATAGAGCTTCACGAAGAGCTCGATATTGTAGAATCCCGTAGCGTCGGTACCGTCGTTGGGACGTCCTGTCTGCGTCATCACCTGGCTCACCTCAGGATAGGTCAGCAGGATATGGCGGAACTCATTGGCGAGTTTCACGCTCTGTTTGAGCGACACGCTCTGCGGCAGGGTGGCACGTGCATAGATAGAGCCTTCGTTCATCTCAGGCAGGAACTCAGAACCGAGCAGCTTGAAACAGCCCAGTCCGGCCACCATTGCTACGAGCGCCACAGCGATGACCTTGCGGTTGTGGTGATGGCAATAGGCAAAGGCTGCGTCGGCATAGCGGTAGACATAGTCCAGGAAACGGTTCTTCTTCTCCCGCACATTCTTCTTCAGCAACATAGATGACAGTACCGGCACCAGCGTCAGCGTGAACAGCAGGGCACCGAGCAGGGCAAAGCCAAGCGTATAAGCCAAAGGTGAGAACATCTTGCCCTCTACTTTCTGGAAGGTGAAGATAGGCAGCAGTGCCGTGATGATGATGAGTTTGGAGAAAAACACCGACTTGGCCTTACCGCGTGCCGTCTGACGGATCATGCCCAAATGGCTACGGCGGTTGAACGCTTCCATGCCGATGGTACGCGCCTGCGCCGAGAGCGCCACGAAGAGCGCCTCCACCATCACTACGGCACCGTCGATGATGATACCGAAGTCGATAGCTCCCATACTGAGCAGGTTGGCACTCATGCCACAGACATGCAGGGCGATGAAGGCAAAGAGCAGGGCCAGCGGGATGACAGACGCCACAATCACCGTCGTGCGCCAGTCTTTCATAAACAGCAGCACCACAAGGGTGACGAGGATGATACCCTCTAGGACATTGTGCATCACCGTTCCCACGGCAAGGTTGACAAGGTCCTCACGGTCGTAGAACGGTACGATCTTCACGTCCTTGGGCAGGTCGTCGTGCTGTATCTCGTCGATCTTGCTTTTCAGTGCCTTGATGACCTCCTCCGTGTTCTCGCCTTTGCGCATGACCACGATGCCCTCTACGACATCATTGTCTTTGCCGCGTCCCACCTGACCGAGGCGAGGCTGACAACTCTCATGAACAGTGGCAAGGTTACGCACAAGGATCGGCGTGCCACCGACATTCTTCACGACGATGTCGCCAATCTCGCGTACATTGTTGATGAGTCCGATACCGCGCACTACGTAGGCCTGAGAACTGCGCTGGATGACGTCGCCGCCAACGTTGACATTGCTGTTGGCGATGGCCTGATAGAGTTCGAGTGAGCTCACGCCGTAGGTGGCGAGCTGATTGGGATTGACGCTGACCTCAAATGTCTTCACCTCACCGCCAAAACTGACGATGTCGGCAATGCCGGGCACAGAGCGCAACTTACGCTCGATGACCCAGTCCTGCAGCGTCTTCAACTCACGCACCGACCGCTTGTCACTGCGGAGCGTATAGCGATAGATCTCTCCCGTAGGTCCTGAGAGCGGCTGCACGTCGGGATCCACACCATCGGGGAGGTCGGCGTCGTGAAGCAGGTTATAGACTTGTTGCCGTGCAAACTCGTCGTCGACATGGTCGTCGAAGCACACGGTGACCACAGAGAGACCGAAGAGCGTGGTAGAGCGGATGTCGGTCTTCTTTTGCACCGAGTTCATGGCGATCTCGATAGGGATGGTGACAAACTTCTCTATCTCCTCGGCAGAGCGTCCCGGCCACTGCGTGATGATCGTCACTTTGGTGTTGGTCACATCGGGAAATGCATCGATAGGTGTCTGGCGAAAGCTCACCACACCCATGACGACGACGGCGAGGGTGATGACGAGGATGAGATACTTGCGCTTGAGCGAGAAGGCGATGATGAAATCGATGAACTTATTCATTGCCAAGCGTGTTAAAGACCAACAATGCGTTTTTGCTCACCACTCGCTCGCCGGGCTGTAGTCCGCTGAGGATATAGGCATAGTCGTGACCCACGTGCTCGGCTTTGACGGGCTGGCGCTGGTAGCGGCCTTTGCCGATTTCCTTGACGACATAATCCACGCCGCCGTCGAAGACGATGGCTTTGGCAGGTACACAGCACAGCGCTGCACTGCCTTCACTGGTGGCCACGTGTACGGTGGCAAACATTCCCGGGCGCAGCAAGCCACGGGCATTGTCGAGGGTGATACGCACCTTCATCGTCTTGCTCTCGCTGTCAAGGACACGGTACACCTTATCTATATGTCCATGGAACACCTCACCGTCGTAAGCCATCGTGGTGACGGTGACGGGAGCGCCCTGATGGATTTTGGCGATGTCGCTCTCGTAGACATCGGCGATGACCCACACACGGCTGAGGTTGGCAATCTCCAGTGCCTCGCCGCCGTCACCGCTGTCCTGACCTACGTAGCTGTCGTTGTAGATATTCTTTGCCGTGACATAGCCGCTGATGGGCGAACGCAGCACGGCGGTAGCCCTGCCACCAAAGCCATTGATACCCGCCACAGCCGACAGTCGACTGCGCTCGTTGCGGGCCATGAGCAGTTGTTCGCGTGCTTCGGCCACCTCTTTGTCAGATGCCATTCCCGAGCGGTGCATGTCCTGTTTCATCTGATAGTCGCGCTGCGCCATCTTTATCTGCGCATCGGCATCGGCAAGTCCTTTGTTGTAGTCGGCAGCCTCCTCACTGTGGATGATGGCCAACCGCTGTCCGGCAGCTACCTGGTCACCGACCTCCACAGTCAGTCCGCTGACCCGGCCACTGCAAGGGATAAACACTTTGCGCACGAGGGCTTCGTCACAGCTCACGTCGCCATTGAGCGTGAGCTCCTCACCAAAGGCCCGCTTCTCCACGGGTGTGGTCTCGACGACCTCACTGCGCAAGGAACGGTATGTATTTGTCGCTGCCTCCTTCTTCGAGGGCGAGCAGGCTGCCAGACTGAGGAGCCCGGCAAGGAAGAATACATCGTATTTCATCATCTGTTCAGTTTTCAAAGACATTATGTTATTTCCCCCACACCAGCTGCAATCTCTCAGCAGCCTGGAGGGCTTGGTTCTTAGCATCGAGACGGGCGAGCATCGTGTCGCGATAGTTGCTGTAGAGGTCGACGAACTCCACGAGCGAGATATGGCGGCTCAGGAACTGCTGTTCAGCGGCATGGAGCATCTTGCCGAGGTCATCGTCGAGCGTCGACAGCGTGGGGGACGATTGCCGCAGATACTGTCCCACGATGGCCAGGTCGTGCGACCGCTGTTGCTCAATGGCGAGACGCTGGCGGTTGGTGGCTAAGGTGGCCTGCTCCACGGCGGCCTGTGCGCTGCGGATGTTGCCGCGGTTGTGGTTCCACAGCGGTATGGCGACGCTCAGTCCCACAGCGAAGAAGTTGTGCCCGATGCTCCCGTTCTTGTCGTATTCTCCTTGCACGGCCAACTGTGGCAGAGCCTGACTGCGCTGCCATTTCAACGCGTGACGGGCGGCGTCGGCCTGACTGGCCAAGACCCTCAGCTCGGGCAATGAATCGACGGCAGCAGCGTCGCCCTGCAGTGACAGACAAAGACGCGAAGCCCTGGCAAGTGCTTCCGCCTCATCGATGTCGGCTGTCACCGGCCCATTGCCGGAGAGTCCGAGGATCAATCGTAGCTGTGACTGCAGGTCGTTGGCTGCGACGAGCAAGTCGGTGCGCGACTTATTGAGCTGATAGAGCATCGTGGCAATGCGCTGCGTCTCCATCTCAGCAATGTTGCCCTTGGCGCTCTGCTCGCTGTATGCCGCCAAAATCTTTTCCACTGAGGCTATCTCCAAATCGTAGACCGCGGCCTGGCGCTGCTGAAAGTAAAGGTCGATGAGGGCCGTGTGGGTCTGCACACGAAGGTCGCGGGCGGTAAGGCGCAGCTGACTGCGTGAGGCCTGTGTAAGAGCCTCGTTCTGTCGGACTTGCTCAGCATGTTGGCCGCCGATGGCAAAGGGTTGCGAAAGCTGCACGTCCGCCTCACCATCGTGTCCGCCATCCAGCCAGCGGCGATTGTTCGGGTTGCGCACATTATACATCATACTCACTGTGGGATTGTCGTAGCGGCGCGACTGGGCCAGCTGACCCTCGGCGGCCGCTACGTCCCAGCGAGCCGCCTTGAGATCGTGGTTGCGGGCCACCAGCAGACTGTCGGCCTGACGGAAGCTGAGCTTCTGTGCAGCTGCTGCAATCGGCAGGATGACAGCCGACAGCAACAGCCCACAACGGATTAAAGAATGCCTAATTGTTTTCATCGCCGCAAAATTACGCACTTTCGGTAAGGCGCTGAAACAGAATGGATGAGAATGCTTTCATACGGAATTAAAGGTTTCTAATCGGCTTCCTTTGACCATGCGAGGAAAGCGGTCTACCTTTGCAGTCGTAAAACAAAGAATGCGAAAATGTTACTGAAATTCTTCCTGACGTGTAATAAGATAGGTGCATTCACCTTGGGGGGCGGTTATGCCATGATACCGATTATGGAGCGGGAATATGTTGACAAGAACCATTGGCTTGACCGCGAGGAGTTCATGGACATCATGGTGGTGGCGCAGACTACTCCCGGCATCTTCTCCATCGACATGGCCAGTCACATCGGCTATAAGATGCGTGGTGTCTGGGGCGGCATCGTCGGAGCATTGGGCATCGCCCTGCCTTCCATCATCGCCATTCTGCTCATTGCCATCTTCTTCCACAACTTCAAGGACAACCCGTATGTGGAGAAGTTCTTCCGTGGCGTACGCCCTGCTGTGGTGGCCCTCATCGCCGCTCCCTGCTTCAAGATGGCGCGCACAGCCCATATCACGTGGCCCTCATGCTGGATACCCGTGGTGAGCTGTCTGCTCATCGCCGCCCTCGGTGTCTCGCCGATATGGATCATCATCGTGGCCGGAGTAGGAGGATTCCTGTATGGGAAGTTAAGGGTTAGGAGTTACAAATAAAGAGATGAAGTGATGATATTTCTCAAGTTATTCTACGTATTCAGTAAGATAGGTATCTTCAATTTCGGAGGTGGCTATGCCATGCTGTCGCTAATCTATAGCGAGACAGTTGTGAAAAACCATTGGCTCACCAATGCCGAGTTCACCGACATCGTAGCCATCAGCCAGTCGACGCCGGGACCTATCGGCATCAACGCCGCCACCTATGTGGGCTATACCTCGGTTGTCAACGCGGGCTATCCCGTGTGGGCCGCTGTGCTCGGCTCGGTGCTGGCCTCGCTGAGCATCATGTGGCTGTCGTTCATCCTGATGATTAGCATCAGCCATTATCTGCTCACCCACAAGGATGCGCCTTGGGTGAAGAACGTCTTTGCCGCCCTGCGACCGGCCATCATCGGCCTCATCGCTGCCGCTGCCCTGTTGCTGATGAACAAGGAAAACTTCGGTACGCCGGCCGAGGGCATTCCCTATTTCATCCTGAGCATCGCCCTGTGTGTGGCTGTCTTCATCGCTATACTGCGCTATAAGGTCAACCCCATCCTGGCATTGCTGGCCTGTGGCATTGTGGGGCTGGTAGTGTACTGATAAATCCGCTTACAATCCTTTGGGTGGACTGCTTTTCTCGATATGCAGCACCTGGTCACAATAATCGACTACAGCGGGGCGGTGAGTAATAAAAAGGATGGTATGTTCATGTCCCGATAAGAGATTGGCAAGCAGTTGCCTTTCGGTGTCGGGATCGAGCGCACTTGTGGCCTCATCGAAGAGCATCACCGTGCGGTGGCGCAGCAAGGCCCGAGCAATGGCGATGCGCTGAGCTTGTCCTTCGCTCAAACCGCCACCGGATTCAGAGCAGACGGTGTCGAGTCCGTCAGGAAGCTGTCTCACGAAGTCGGCGCAGCTCTTGTGAAGAGCCTCCAGCATTTCCTCGTCAGTAGCGTTCAGTTTGCCTAAGCGTAGGTTGTCCCTAATCGTGCCACTTAATAAAGTGTTGCCTTGAGGAACATAGACAAAGTTGCAGCGGGTCAGCGGAGAGAGCTCTAGCGAATGGCTGCTGTTATAGATTTCAAGTCGTCCCTCTTGTGGATTCAGAAGTGCGAGCAGCAGACGAATTAACGTGGTCTTTCCCGCACCGGTCTCACCGAGGATAGCCGTGCAGGTGCCAGGTTTGAAGTCGAAAGTCAAGTGGCGCAGCACATAGCCTTCGGCTTGAGCATAGCTGTAGCCGACATCGTTGAGTCTTACGCCGCAGGGTGCCGGCATGAAGACAGGCTCTCCCTGCTCTTCCAAAGGATTTTCTTCGAGCTCCATCAGTCGCTCCGCGGCCGTAAAGACCCCCACGAAGGCAGGCGCCAGCTTCGCCAGATTGCGTGCCGGTCCCTGGATGCGGCTTACTAATTGCAGGAAAGCCGTCATGCCGCCGAAGGTCAGGGTGTGGGCCGACATTCTTACGGCAGCCCAAAGAAAAGCTATGAGATATCCCAATGCAAACCCGAAATTCAGAATCAGATTGGAGAATACACTGAACTGAGTGCGTTTCACTACATTATGTCGCAGCTCACTTTGCGTTCCTTCGAGCCGGTCGACCATCAGACTGTCGCTTTCCAAGGTCTTGATGAGCATTCGGTGCTGTATGGTCTCTTGCAGGATGCTCTGTACTTTAGAGTCGCTGTCACGCACGCGCCTCGTCAGGCGTCGCATCTGCTGTACGTATATCTTGCTGAAGCCGATGAAGACGGGAATGATGCCGATGATGATGAGGGAGAGCATCTTGTCCATGAAGAAGAGATAGAAGAAAGCTCCAAAAAACATGGCCAGTATGCTCAAGGCATTGGGAATGGTCTCGGTGAGAAAGGTCACCACGGTGTTGACGTCGAACTCGAGCCGGTTCAGCACGTCGCCCGAATGATGCTCCTCCTTGCCGTGCCACTCAGAGCGGAGGATGCGGTCGAGCATGCGCTGCTGCATACGGTTTTGCGCTTTGATGCCCAAGAGATTCTTCACCCAGATGGCCGCAATATTGAGCGCAAAATCACAGAGAATGAGTGCACCCATCAGTCCCACAGCCCAGTAGATGGAACCTTCGGTCGACCCAGAGGCTACATCAATAGCATATTTCACGGCCGAGACCTGCGACAGCGATACCGCCACCGAGGCCAGTCCGATGAGTGCGTTGAGGAAGGCTTGCAGACGGTTGCCATGCCACGCCTGCCACAGCCAGCGGAGCAGGGTGCGTGAATCGTAGCGGTTCTTGGGTAGGTTGAGAAGACGTCGGAGGGACATAGCGGTTGAACTACAAGGAATACTAAGGTTGCCGATTGTCGGCCCCCCACATCATTTTCTCGCGAAGATTGGCGAAATAGCGTTTGCCGGGCCGCTTCACGATGTTTATCTCGTAAGGAGCCTTCTGAATGGTGAGCTGCGTTCCTTCCCTCAGCTTCTCGCTTCGGCCGTCGATGGCAGCTAAGAAATTGTGAGAGCGCGATTCCACGGTGAGCGTAATCACCGACTTGTCGCTAATCACGATAGGGCGGATGTTCAGACTGTGAGGAGCTACGGGAGTGAGACAGAGTATGCCGGACTGAGGCACTATGATGGGACCGCCATTGGAGAGACTGTAAGCGGTGCTGCCTGTCGGAGTGGAGATGATGAGGCCGTCAGCCTGATAGGTGACCAAATATTCTCCGTCAATGCTTGTCCGGATGGATATCATGGCTGCGTTATCCCGTTTGAGAATAGCGATGTCGTTCAGTGCGAAGGGATTGCCCTCAATGCTCTCACCTTCAGCGTCGATCTTGATGACGCTATGCTGTTCCAGCTTGTAGTTGTGCGAATAGATGGCGTCCAGCGCAGTCTCCACTTCCGAGGGGAGCACATCCGCCAAAAAGCCGAGCCGACCGGTGTTGACTCCGATGAGAGGGGTCCCCTTGGCACCCACTCTGCTGGCCGCGCGCAGGAACGTGCCGTCGCCGCCCATGGAAATCACGAAGTCGACATCAAAGTTGTAATCCTCAAACACACCAGCCACTTTCACGTCAAGATGTTCCTCACGAGTGAGAAAGTCGTAGAAGGAGCGGTCCATATAGACCTCGGCTTGCTTCTCTGAAAGATAGCTCAGGACGCGCATCACGGCCACTTGACGCTTGTCCTGGTATCGGTTGCCTATAATGGCAAAACGGAATATCCCTTCCATCGCTGATATGATTTCTTTAGAATTCTTTGCACTCATGCTGACGATAAGTGCTGGAAAAATTGTATTTTTGCAGTTGAATCAAGTGCAAAGATATAATAATTAATAATAAGAACAACCCTTTTATCACAGAAATTATGCCAAAAGCTTATGAATTCCTTGCTGACGGTTTCGAAGTAATCGAAGCAATGGTACCCGTAGACATCCTCCACAGAGGAGAGGTGGATGTAGAATTAGTTAGTGTTAACGGTTCCGAGTTTGTGACCTCCAATGATGGCATCACCGTAAAATGCAATTTGAAGATAGAAGACATAAAGGACTGGGACGATGTCGACTTGCTGATGATTCCCGGAGGAATGCCCGGAGCCACTAATCTGACCAAGCACGAAGGAGTGCGCCAGGCCTTCTTGCGCCAGGCTCAGAAGGGTAAGAAGGTGGCTGCCATCTGCGCTGCCCCCATGCTGTTGGGAGCTGTCGGCCTGCTGAAGGGACGTAAAGCCACTTGCTTCCCCGGATTCGAGCAATATCTTGAGGGAGCCCAGCTGACCCATGAGGCTGTGACCGTGGATGGCAACATTACCACAGCCGAAGGCCCCGGTGCTGCAGCAAAGTACGGCTTCTGTCTGCTCAGTCAGCTCACTGCCGGGGACAAAGCAGAAGAATGGAAAGAAATAATGCGCTTTAAGCATGTCTATGGTAAGGAATTCTGATTCCGACTACGTCATCATTGTCGCCGGAGGCAAAGGAACGCGTATGGGGGCAACAGTGCCCAAGCAGTTCCTTTGCGTCGGGGGCGAGCCCGTTCTCATGCGCACGCTGCGACGTTTTCATGATTACAATCCCCGACTGTCGCTCATTGTGGTGCTGCCTCACGAGCAGCAGGATTATTGGAGGCAGCTTTGTCGGGAGCATCACTTTGACATAGTCCACCAGTGTGTGGATGGGGGTGTCACGCGCTTCCACTCTTCGCTCAGCGGCCTGAGCGTCATTCCCGAGGAAGCCGACGGCATCGTAGCCATTCATGATGGGGTGCGCCCTTTCGTGTCGGAGGAGACCATCGGCCGATGCTTTGAGGCTGCGCGCAATGAGGAGGCCGCCATTCCGGTGATGCCTGTAGTGGAAACCTTGCGCAGGGTGGAATCCGACGGACAGAGCCACAATGTGTCCCGGAGCTGCTATCGAAGTGTGCAGACACCGCAGTGCTTCAGAATCAGCTTGGCCCGCGCGGCCTTCAGTCAGCCTTACCGTGAAGATTTCACCGATGATGCCTCCGTCGTCGAGGCCTATGGCCACAAGGTGGCGATGGTAGCCGGCAATCGTGAGAACATTAAGCTCACCACTCCCTTTGAGCTCAAGGTAGCGGAAGCGTTGTTAAACCGATAATCTTATGTTCGATATTTTAGGTCAGGACATCATGTATCTGCCCGGGGTAGGCCCTAAGCGAAAGACCATTCTTGAGCGCGAACTGGGCATCCGCACTTGGGGTGACTTGCTGGAATACTATCCCTACAAATATGTGGACCGTTCCCGAATCTATCATATCGACGAACTCAACGGAACAATGCCCTATGTGCAGATTCGCGGGCATATTCTGAGTTTTGAGGAGTTTAGCAGGGGCGGGCGTCAGAAACGGGTCGTGGCCCACTTCACCGATGGTCACGGCATAGTGGATTTAGTGTGGTTCCACGGCGCAAAATACGTCTACAAGAGCTATGACCTGAAGACCGAGTACGTCGTCTTTGGCAAGCCCACGGTATTTGGCGGACGCTATCAGTTCACGCATCCTGACATCGACAAGGTGGCCGACTTGCAGCTCTCGGCGATGGGCATGCAACCCTACTATATGACGACCGAGCGCATGAAGCAGACGGGGCTGCCATCGAGAGCCATCGAGAAAATCACGCGCACCCTCGTCGACAAGCTGTCGGCCACGCCGCTTCCAGAGACCCTTCCGCCCTTCATCACCGGGCCGCTCCATCTCATCCCACGCAGCGAAGCCCTTGCCTGCATCCACTACCCTCACAATGTCACAGAGGTGCAGCGGGCCCAGGAAAGGCTTAAATTCGAAGAGCTCTTCTACGTCCAGCTCAACATCCTTCGCTATGCCAGCGACCACCGCCGCAAATACCGCGGCTGCATCTTTAGCCACGTCGGAACGCTGTTTAATTACTTTTACTGCCATAATCTCCCCTTCCCGCTCACCGGAGCGCAGAAGCGGGTGATGCATGAGATAAGACGCGATATGGGTAGCGGACGCCAGATGAACCGTCTGCTGCAGGGCGATGTCGGGTCGGGGAAAACGCTGGTGGCACTGATGTCGATGATTATCGCTATCGACAATGGCTATCAAGCTTGTCTGATGGCTCCCACGGAGATTCTTGCCGAGCAGCACCGGCAGACCATCATGGCTTTTCTGAACGACATGAGCATAACGGTCGCCCTACTCACCGGAAGCGTAAAAGGCAAGAAGCGGGAAGAGATTCTCACGGGACTGGCCTCCGGCGACATCAACCTGCTCATAGGGACTCATGCTGTCCTGGAAGACAATGTCCAGTTCGCGCGGTTGGGACTGGCCGTCATCGACGAGCAGCACAGGTTCGGAGTGGCTCAGAGGGCCCGACTGTGGACCAAGAACACCAATCCGCCGCATATCCTCGTTATGACCGCCACTCCCATTCCGCGCACCCTGGCCATGACCATCTATGGCGACCTCGACGTGAGCATCATCGACGAGCTGCCCCCCGGCCGCAAGCCCGTGCATACGATTCATCGTTACGACGATCAGATGGCTACGGTCTACGAGGGAATGCGAAGGGAGATAAGAGCCGGAAGACAGATTTACGTGGTGTTCCCCGTAATCAAGGAGAGCGAAAAAAGCGACCTCCGCAATCTTGAAGAGGGCTTTGCGCATCTCTGCGAGGTCTTTCCCGAGTACGCGCTCAGCAAGGTGCACGGCCTGATGAAAAACAAGGAGAAGGATGAGGAAATGAGGAAGTTCGCCATGGGACAGACCCAAATTCTCGTGGCTACTACGGTCATCGAAGTGGGAGTGAACGTGCCCAACGCCTCGGTGATGGTCATCATCGACGCGCAGCGCTTCGGGCTCTCGCAGCTCCATCAGTTGCGGGGGCGTGTGGGAAGAGGAGCCGACCAGAGCTACTGCATTCTCGTCACCAATCATAAGCTCTCCGAAGAAACACGCAAGCGCATTGACATCATGACCGAGACGAACGACGGTTTCAGAATCGCCGAAGCCGACCTCAAGCTTCGCGGTCCCGGTGACCTTGAGGGAACCCAGCAGAGCGGCATCGCTTTCGACTTGAAGATAGCCAATATCGCACGCGACGGACAGATTGTGGAGCTGGCCCGGAGAGAGGCCCAAAAGATTATTGACACCGACCCCAATTGCCACAGCGCACAGTTTGAAATGCTGTGGAATCGGTTAAAAGAATTAAGGAAAACAAATATCAACTGGGGCACGATTAGTTGACATAAATCATCCCGATTCGCCCTTCCACAAAAGCACAGCGACCATTGTTGGGGGATTTTAGATGTGTTAAAATACTTCTAAAATCAGTTAAACCCGTAACAGCTTTGAAAACTTTTTCTTATCTTTGTAGCGTCTTGTGATAATCACCAAGCTTTTCCTAACGTTTTGGTGGTTGTGTTTTTCTGAATTCAACACCTGTCTTCAGAACGACATGCAAACTAATATTGAGTATGGATTTAAAGAAAATATTAAGAACATTAGCAATATCAGCAGCATTTTTCACTGCAGCTGTCCCCAGTAGTGCACAGGATTTGTTGGCCCGTCAGGCTCCCATCGATCGTAAGATGAAAGTCGTCGACACCTTGGCCCTTCAGAATATTATAGAGCGCGAGAACCTCGAGTCGCCCTCGGCAGCACTTTATCAGGACTGGGACAACCGCTACGCGCACAGAGAGACCGAGCTGCCGGATTCCTTCAGAATCAACCTGCGCCACTTCTGTATGCCCACCCCCAGCAGGGTAATCACAAGCAACTTCGGACCGCGGTGGGGGCGCCGTCACAAAGGACTCGATATCAAAGTATATATTGGCGACACTATCCGTGCAGCCTTCAGCGGAAAAGTTCGCGTTGTCAGATATGAAGGCGGTGGCTATGGCAACTATGTGGTTATCCGTCACAACAATGGCCTGGAAACCATCTACGGCCATCTCTCCAAACAGCTTGTAGAAGAAAACCAAACGGTGAAAGCCGGGCAGCCCATTGGCTTGGGTGGTAATACCGGGCGCAGCACGGGTTCCCATCTGCACTTCGAGACGCGTCTGTGCGGAGTGGCGCTCAATCCGGCGCTGTTCTTCGACTTCCGTGACCAGGATGTCACGGGCGACTACTACGTGTTCCGCAAGAGCAATTACGAGCGTGAATCGGCTGGGGCTAGCCGCGAGCGCGGCAAGGTGGGCTCGGGCAGCTACGATGCCGGCGATGTCAGAGGAACCTCTGCCAACAGCGGAGCCAGCTTGGCTTCAGGAGGCGAAGCACTCTATCACAAAGTGTCGGCCGGCGAGACCTTGGCTACTATCGCGCAGAAACGTGGTGTCAGCATCGATACCCTTTGCCGGCTCAATCACCTCAGCAAGAATTCGAAGGTGCGCCCTGGCAGAATCTTGAGATATTCATAACCTGAGATAAATCAATTTTCATTAATAGACCCCGGCAAGATGCGAATCCTGTCGGGGATTTTTAAATAGGGTAGTGGTATGAGAACGAAACTGATAGTTTGCTTGGTCGTGAGTGTGCTTTTTGCAGGTCAGACTCTGAGAGCCCAGTCGATAGATGAGCAGACCGGCCGTTGTCTGAATACTTCCGACTGGTTTGGTTTGCAACGCCTCTACACGGCGCATGCCACCGAGATGCAGCCCTTGCTTCGGGACATGTCGAAGGCGATGCTCGATCATGTCTTTGCCCGCTACGACGAAGCTGTGCAGTCGATTCCCCAGCTCATACGCAGTCATCAGCAGGATCTGGGAGCAGCCAATACGCTCTCCATGATTCATCTCTATGCGAGCGATTTAAGCAATATGGGCAACAATAAGGAAGCAGCCGCAAAGGTGGAGAGTGTGGCTGCCCAGCTCAAGGCGTCGGGTAATGTGGCGGCCAGTGCGCAGATGGTGCATCTTGCTCAAATCTATAAGGCTATGAGCGAATACGAGCTGTTCCGAAACGAAAGCGTCAAGAAGGCCATCGTGATTCCTTTTCGTCTCGACTCTATCGGCCCTAAGGACAAGCGCTCGGTGCAGGTCATCGTTCCGTCGCGTCTCAACGGAAAGCAGCTGGCAGTCACCTTCGATACCGGTGCAGGCGTCAATGTCATCAGTACGCCGATGGCCCGGAAACTGGGACTGCGGGTCTACGACATCCCGGTGGAGGCCGAAGGCGAGGGAAGGAACGTGGGACGTTTTGCAATAGCCGACAAACTTCAGATGGGCGACTTTGTGGTTCGTAATGTTCCCTTTTATGTGTTGGACATCACGACCCATGTCGACAGTGTCGACCAATATCTCAAGCATATGAACTGTGTGGTGGGTATCCCGCTGATGGAGGCCATGAAAGAAGTGCAATTCGATTTCTCGCAGCACCATATTCTGATCCCCGGGCAGGAGAGCGACAGCGATGCCCACAACTTGTGCATGGACACGCAGACCCGGAATCTGCTGATGGAGATCCGTCATGGTGACGAGCCTTTGGCACTGGTTGCCGATATGGGCAATTCGGGACTCACCACCTTGAGCAATGACTACTTTCAGGCTCATGCTGATGCTGTAAGGGCGCAGGGCACACCAGCTACCTTCCGTAGCGGGGGATTAGGAGGCGTCACCGTCACGGAATGCTATCGGCTTCAGAAATTTCCAGTGACCGTAGGAGATGTCAAAGTGGTGCTGCCGGAGGTGAACGTGCTGTCGAAGCCGACTTCCAGGCGGAGCAATTTCGGTATCAAGGACTTTCTGCTGTTCCGAAAAGTCATCTTCAATCTCCATAAAATGTTTCTGAAGGTGGAGCTCTGAGGGGGGGCTGCTGACCTCGATGTCCGCATGTTCCCCGGAGAGCGCCGGGCTGAGAACACGACGAGGCCGGTGAAGAACAGCTGTCTTCTCCGGCCCCGGACTACTTAGCGCGAAAACGCGCGGTGTTTAACTATTGAAGATTTTTTTTGGCTATCCTCACCGCACCACCACCTTGTGGCCGTTGCGGATGTAGATGCCTTTTTGAGTCGGAGCTTTCACTCGGACTCCCTGGAGCGTATACCAATTATCTTTAGTGCCGGTGGACTTGATGGCTGAGATGCCCGTTGCCGTGACATTGCAGCGGTAGTGGCCCTTGCTGTCGGTGGCAGCCGACACTAGGATGAAGCTGGTTTGGCGGATGTTGTTGACGTCTTCGGTCTGAGGCGTTCCCGAGTCCGTGCTGAAGACGAAGTCCACCACGTCGTCCTCCTTGTTGATGGTGTATTCCTTCACGAACCAGCTCTTTCCGTTCACCTTCTCAGTAACGCTCACGTTGTCGCCCGGCCATCCCGAGGCAGCTCCGTGGGAGCCGTCGCCGCCCCACGTCCAGTAGTTGATGCCGGAGCTGACATCCCATCCGGCCTCGTCGGCATTGACATACACCTTGATGGTGTAAGGCCGGAACTTAGAAAGCGTGTACTCGCGCGTTACGATTTTCTTCACGCTGCCGGCTGTGAGCAGTCCCACTTTCAGCGTGCAGTCGGCTGTGATACTGATCTTCGTGCCGCTTTCCGCCGTTGTTCCGTTGGTGGCCGTGGGCGTGGACCCGTCGGTGGTGTAGACCACTTTGGCACTCTTGTCGGCCGAAACTGCACTCAGCGTCACCTGAAAAGCCTTGTCGTACTCGCCATCGGCCTTGTCAGCCCAGGGAGTCTCGGTGCTGCGCGAGAGGTAGTAGGCATAGTGCTTGCCCTCGAGCACCTTCACGTAGTTGTCGTTGTCATAGGCTGGAATGGGGGAGTAGGAGGTCAGTCTGACTGCCAGGTCCCCCTGGGTTCCGCTGACGGTATTGATGAAGTCGAGTGCTGTACTGCGCAGGTTGGTGTAGGAGCTGGCGCTATTGATGCCGGCCGCCTTGCGCACGTCAATCATGGCCTTGATGTCCTGCTTGCAGTCACGCCAGTGCTTGAAGAAGACGCAGGGTGTGCCCGGCATGGCCAGCAGGAAGGCGTTGGCAGCCAGGGTGTCGCGTGTGATGGGGTCCTGGTTGGCGCCGGTGCGCTTCTCCGTGTCGTGGTTCTCGACGAAGGTCACGGCAAACTGGCGGTAGTCGGCGTCGCTGACGAGGCTGCTGCCGGCGAGCTTCGTCCAGTCGCCCTGGTTGATGGCGTCGCGCACGGTGTAGCGGAAGGGGAAGTCGAAGGCTGCGCTCTTGCGCTGTGCACTGGCAATCCAGCTCTTCACGGCCGAAGCGTTGCCGTCCCAGTATTCGCCCACGGAGTATTCCACACCGGCCGCCGTATTGTAGTCGGCCACGTGGCTTCCGGCAAAGCCTTTTACCATGTCGTAGCGGAATCCCGTGTAGCCGAGGTCCTTGAGGAGGAACTGTTCGTAGGCTTTCACGATGGTTTGCACGTTTGCACTCTTGTGGTCAAGGTCGCGCATGCCGCTCCAGTCGTCGCCCTCGTCGTTGTTCTGGCTCAGGGTCACTCCTTCCTTGCGGGCTTCCGTGGCTGTGGCGCCCCCGTCGTCGTTGGCTGTGATGTCGGAGGGCTGCAGCTGGTAGGTGATGCCCTGGTAGGTCTCCTTGGGGAAGCCGAACCAGCCTTGGGTGTTGTGGTGATTGATGACCACGTCGGCGATGGTGCCCAGCCCCTTCTGCTTGAAGGTGGCTATCATGGAGCGCAGCTCCTGCTCGGTGCCGAAGCTGGAGTTCTGATCGAAGTAGTAGTAGGGTGTGTAACCCATAACATTATAGGACTCAAGGCATTTGCCGCTCTGCGGCACCCAGATAAGACTGAAGTAGCGGGCCAGCTCGTCGGCCTGACTCTCGAGTTGGGGCCACCGGCTGGCATCATAGCTGTCCCAGTAGAATCCCTGCAGCATCACGCCTTTGTAGCTGGCGGGCCATCCCTCGGCCATGACGGCTAAGGTGCAGAGGAGCGTAACGATAGTAGTGAAAAGTCGTCTCATTTTTCGTCAATGATTGTTATCTGTTGCAAAGTTAGAGAAAAGACCGCTAAGGGGACTCTGTTGATATAGGTCAATCGAATAGCGGAAGTGTGCAATCGGTTGCATGAACGGGTTCCTTAGGTGCACGCTGGTGGCCTGCGGGGAGATTCTGCCATGGACGATCGCGGATGCTTCACGAACTTCTCATGGGCTGCGTGGAAGTGATGTTGCCACGGACGACGTGGATGCTTCACGGACTTCTCTTGACTCTTGAGAGTGGTGGATGGGCAGAATGCTGTCAGCAGGGACAGCCCCGACAGGGCTGAAGCATGGGTAACACTAAGCGACTGGAAGGAGCGCTGACCGGGGATAGCCGCCCTCTCTCAGTCGACGTGCCCCGAAGGGGTACACGAGCACGAAGTGCGCAGAAATCCTGTCTTTCCCCGAGAGAAAGAAAATCATGCTTTAGGCTCTGCGCTCCGAATGGAGCTATGGGACTGAAGCGACGGGGAGAGCCTTACGAGCAAGCTTGACGGCTACCCCATCACTTCAGTCCCACACCAAAGGTGACAAGCCTTTCCATGGCTATTTTCCTTCTATTTCTTTCATCACTCATCAACAAGCCAAAAACACTTTGCAGTGATTATGGGTGGCGCATGGACGAGTTTAGCAAAGGCCCTGAGCCCCCAGCGCTGGCACAAAGGGGTTTTATGGGTTTTGGTCAATCTTTCCAGCCTCTCATCCACCAATCTATTTCTCACGCATTCAATTGGTTGTGACGGTCGGCCGGGGGAGCCCTTTGTGGAAGGGCAAAGAAAAGGGGCAGCGGCACTGTGGTCGCTGCCCCTGTAAGGCGTCTCAGGAAGTGTGGTGCGGATTATTTCACAGCCACGATGTTCCACCTGCCGGTGATGTCGTTGAGATAGAAGTCGTAGGTACCGGCCGGCACGGTGATGTTCTCGCCGCCGGTAGGACCATAGTAGGAGTCACCCAAGGTGAAGCCCTTGGTGGAGCCCCAGCTGGTAGCCCAGTCATGGTTGGCGCGGAACTTGAGTTCACTGTCGCTGTTGATGGTTGCGCGCACGTACCAGTTGTGAGGTGCCTTCTCCACTTGCTTCATGTCGACGTCGGCCTTCCATTCATTGAAGCCTCCGATGATGCTCACGCTGTTGTAGGTCTTGGTGGGAGCGTCGATGGCCTTCCAGGAATAGGTGTTGTTGTTCATGTTGATGGTGAAGGTGTACCAGCCACCGTTCTCGTTGGGGCCGATGGCACCGGCTTTGTCGGCATTTCCGTTGGCATAGATGAGGTCGCCGCTGGCTGCTGTCGAGCCGTTGACGCCGCCCCAGCAGTAGCCCCAGATGGCGTCGGAGCCTACACTGTAGTACTTACCGTCGAAGACCTTGATGTCCCACTGGTTGGTTGCTTTGTAGGTGTAGCTGTACACGTTGTTGCCCTCGCCGTAGAGCATGCAGCTGAGGCTCAGTCCCCAGCCTGTGGGGTTGCCGATGAGGTAGTATTTGCTCTCGTCGGGAGTCACGGTGTAGGTAAGGTTGTTCATGTCGAGGGTAATCTTGAACTGCCCCTCGCCCTTGATGACCGGCGTCTGCACCCCGGTGGCATCACTCGTCTTGGGATTCTCGGGGTCGTCGGTGTAGACAACGTAGCCCGTACGCGTGTCGTCACCGTTGACGGCGCATCCCATCTGGTGCTTGTTGGCACTGTCCCAGGTGCCGTCGGCATCGGAGGCGCAGTAGAACTTGAACCAGTTGGTGTCGGAGGTTGTGGTGACGTGGACACTGTAGACACCGTCGCTCACCTTCTCCATCATCACCGGCTTCGTGATGTCCCAGCCACTGCCGTTCTCAGCAAAGTTGCCGGCCACAAAGTAGCCTTTGGGATCGATGGCGGGAGTGGCATAGGGAGTGAACGAGGCGTCGGTCTGACCGGCCATGTCGATGGTCACGGCATCACCGTTGCTAAGGTTGGCGGCCACGGTTGTCACTACCTTGAGTGCGCGCTTGACGTAGGCGCGGGAGTGATACTCGTCGCGGATGATGTTGCTCAGTTCGGAAGCCTTTACGCTCACATTGTTGTTGTCCATTGTGGCGTTGATGGTCTTTCCGTCGATGGTGACGCTCTTGATGGTGAAGCCCGAAACGGCCTCGTTGTTGCTGTTGATGGTCACGATGTTGGCGTATCCGTCGGAGGTTGGCATCACCACGTCGGCCTGAGGGCCGGGGGTGAAAGTGACGCCGTACTTGGCTGCTGCGCTCTCGGCGTCGAAGGCCTGAGGGCTTGCCCAGTCGTCGTAGTCGCCGTTACAGCTTGCCAGGAAGAGACTGGCCATAGCGACAAGGCCGAATAAAATATTTCTTTTCATAATCTTGTATTCACTTACTTGTTAACCATATGTGTTATCTCACACTGCCGGTGCCCAACTTGAAGTTCACGTAGAGCTTCTGACCGGCCGAGCATGCCACGGAGTAGTTCTCGGGGTCGGGTTTGTTGGCCTTTTCCTTGGCCCCTTGCATCCAGGTTCCGGGAATATCGAAGTCGCGGTAGTAGAGGGTTGTGCCCTTGTAGAGCGTGAACTCCGTACGCCACCAGTCGAGACCGTCGAAGCCTCCGGCCTTGGTGTCGATGTAGGCACGCATCTCGCCGGCAGCTTTGAAGGCGGGAGAGACGAACTCACCGTCGGCAGTGGCAGGAGCGGTGCACTTGAGCGAGGCGTCGCCCTGCGTCCAGCTGCCGGCAGCGTCACCGCAAATATAGACGTTGGCGGGCAGAATGTTGAGGGTGTACTTCACAACGTTGGCCTCCTCATCGATTTCGCCAATCATGTAGAGCGTGTACCATCCAGCCTTGTTTACAGCTATGCGGTCATCATCGCCAGCCTTGACACCGGCACCGGCCAAGTCGTTAATGGCAGTGGTGCGGCTGTAACCACGGTTGTCGTTGTTGCCTGCATTCCACTTGATGCCCTCGCCGTCGATGTAGAACACACCGTAGTAGTTGCCGGCCAGGCCGTAGGCTTGCGGCATGGGCATCTGCGACTTCCATGCATCGGCTCCTACATGGGCTCCCATCACGTAGAGCTGAGCGGGCAGTGTGGCTTTGGGTGCCACGTAGGTAGCCAGTACGCTGGGCAGGGTGATGGTGTTGGAGTAGCTCAGGCCAGAGTGAGTGTTGTCGAGCACGGCGCGGAGTCTTACGTAGACGGGGCGCGGGCTGTTGGGATAGTTGGCATCGGGATTAGCATCCTTGAAGAGCGCCACGATGGAGTCGTTCATCTCATTGGCTGCCACCATCATGTCGGCCGAGGTGTAGGAGGTCTTCAGCTCCTTGTGGGCCGTGGTGGTGTCGGTGAGGAACTTCTGGTCGATGGCCACCTGTACGAAGTAGCGTGTCACATAGGGTACACCGCCGTAGTTGGGTTGGTGGCAGGTGAGCTCCACGTTCTCGGCAGCTGCCAGGTCGTAGGTGTTGTTGGCGGCGTTGGCCGGCACATTGAGTACAAAGCCTTCGCCGGCATGGCTGAGGTCGAGCGTCGGATTGCTGTCGTCATCCTTGGAGCACGAGGTAGTGCCCAGGGCGACCGTTGCAAGCAGCGCGAGGATGCAGCCTATATTGAAAAGATGTTTTTTCATAATTCGTTTGTTGTTGTGCCCTCTTCCTGCCGCCGGGAGAGCCGGCGGCGGAGTTGGCGGGCGTTATGTTTTGTTGTTCGCAGTGCTGATTAGTAACCGGCGTTCTGAGTCAAGCCGGGGTTGTTGCTGATGTCCTTGGCGGGGATGGGGTAGACGTTGTAGTGCTTGTCGACCGATGCGCCCTTGGCCACACCGCCCTTGAACGACCAGATGTACTTGTTGCCGGTAAAGAGGCCGAAGCGCACAAGATCGGAGCGGCGGCGTCCTTCCATGAAGAACTCCTTACCCCACTCTTTGATGAGCAGGTCGGCATCCACACTCGTTACCTGGGGAGCGTGAGCACGCGTCCTAAGCGCATTGATGTCGGCCACAGCCTTGGCATCACTGCCGTTGAGGCGCCATTCAGCCTCGGCTCTGGTGAGGAAGGCTTCAGCCAGACGGAAGAGGGGAACGTCGGTGTCGGAGAAGGTGGCGTCGCTCGGTGTGCCGCCATTACTGTAGACGTTGGTCCACTTGGCGAACGAGAGTCCGCTGAGGAAGCCTGTAATCTGGTTGGCAGTGAGCTTGCGGTAGCCTCCGCCCACACCGGGGTAGAAGAGGGCGCGGTCGTCGCCGGCCAGCTTTACTACGTCGGCTGTCGAAGTGCCCAGAGCCTTGTCCTCGGCGATGATGTCGGCCTCGCTGCTGCCCGGAGCCTTGCCGTTGGCAGCGGTGTAGTCCTTGACGTATTTGTCGTGAAGGTCGGCTGTGGCCAGCTTGATTTTCTCAGGCTCGTTGAAGAAGAACTGCAGGCATGAGTAGCGTGCGAAGTTGCAGGACCACTGGTTGGATGTGCCTAAGTAGGGCATTCCGCTAGTGGCGGTGCTGCTCACGAGGTAGGTGCTGGTAGCGTAGGCCTCGGCCTTCAAACCGTCCTGTCGGATGGGGAAGATGATTTCCTTCATAGCCTGCTCATTCTTGTCGTTGTCGCCCATGAAGAGCTGCTTGTAACCCGACCATCCGTTCTTTGTCTCCGTAGAGAGTGCATACTTGCCGCTACCGATGACTTTGTCGCAGTAGTCGATGGCCTTCTGATAGTCCTTCACCTGTCCGTTGGTGTAGACCGCAGAGTTGAGAGCCAGACGGGCGTGCAGCATGTAGGCAGCACCCTGGTCGGCGCGTCCGAAGTTCTCGGCGTTGTTGAACGAGCCGATAGAGGCAAGCTCAGGCTCAATCTCTGTGAGCTCCTGGTCAATCCAGTCGTAGAGGTCCTTGCCGGCCTTTTCCACGGGCAGTGTGGCAGGATTGTACTCTGTCTTGAAGGGAGCCTTGCGGAAGAGATCGAGGTAGTACCAGTAATGGAGCGCGCGCAGGAAGCGCACTTCAGCGCGGTAGGACTTCACGTTGGCGTCGTCCTTCTGTCCCTCAGTCTCGGAGAGATAGAAATTGTAGAGCTGAATGTCGTAAGCCAGACGCTGGTAGGCCCAGTTCACACGGTCGCTGGCACTTGTCCATGCTATATTGGTAATGGCGGGGATGTCATTATCGTTCTGCCAGGCCCAGATAGTTTCGTCGGAGCAGAGCTCCTCGAGGTTGAAGGTGGTGCGGTAGAATCCGCTTTCGCCCTCATCGTTGCTGATGTCGCCTTTGCCTGCAGGCCCGGTCTGTCCGGTGAGGCCGAGGGTGGCATATTGCTTGGCCAGCAGTTCTGTTGCATTGTAAGTCTTCGACGATTTCGGATCGATGGGGTTCTGATTGAGGTCGTCGGCGCAGGAAACCATTCCGAGTGCCAGTATTCCTACGAAAGCTGACTTGACGAATATCTTCTTTTTCATAATTGCTGCTTAATTAGAAGTTAAGATTGAGTCCAAGTTGGAAACTCATTGGGCGCGGATAAGGATTCGTGTCTATACCTGAAGCCACCTCGGGGTCGAGTCCCTTGTACTTGGTGATGATGAAAGGATTCTGAGCCGTGAAGTAGACACGTCCGTTGAAGTACTTCTGACCGGCGTAGGTGAGGAGCGCGGGGAAGGTGTAGCCCAAAGTGATGTTGGTGCACTTCAGGAACGAGCCGTTCTGCACGAAGTAGTCGCTGCGATAGTTCTCGCTGGCGTAGGTGTTGCGGCTGCCGGTCCAGCCCAGTGCCACGGCCTCGGGAGTGGAGTTGTGCCAGGCTGAGTTGGAGTAGAGACCGCTGGCGCTGACGATGGCGTTGCGGCTCAGGAAGTCGTAGTAGACATAGTTGCCAATAGAAGCGCGGAAGGCTGCGCTGAGGTCCCAGTTCTTGTAGAGGAACTTCATGGTGAGACCCATGATGACGTCGGGAGCGGGGCTCTTGTAGTAGTAGCCGTCGCTGAGGTCGATCTTGCCGTCGGCGTTGCGGTCGACATACTGTCCCTCGATGGGCTTGCCGTTCTCGTCGTACACCTGCTGGTAGACGAAGAAGGAGTTGACGGGCTCGCCCACCTTGTTGCGCTGAATCAGCGTGTTGTTGCCGCGCGAGATTTTGTCGCCAGCGTCGACATAGTCGGCATAGCCTGCGGTGAGCTCGGTGATTTCGTTGTGGTTCCAGCCCACGTTGTAGGTGATGTCCCAGGTGAAGTCGTTGGTGACGATGGGCTTGACGTCGAAGGCAAACTCAAGGCCGTAGTTCTTCAGAGAGCCGATGTTGCGCATCTGCGTGTCGCCGAAGCCGGTCATGGCCGGAACGGGGATGGTGGCGAGCAGGTCCTTGGTCTTGCGGTAGTAACCGTCAAGATTCCAGGTGAAGCGGCCATTGAAAGCGCTGAAGTCGAGTCCTGCATTCCAGGTGGTAGTCTTCTCCCACGTCAGGTCCTCGTTATAATTGCTTGGACGAGAAGTGTAGTAGTAAGTATTTCCAAAAGGATACTGTGCATACTGGTTGCCCTTCACATAGAGCGGCAGGTAGTAGAAATCTTCGATACCGTTCTGCTGGCCGGTCTTACCCCAACCCATACGGAGCTTGAGTTCATCGAGCCAGCTGACATTCTTCAGGAAGCCTTCCTGGTTGATTTTCCAGGCAAGAGCCACTGCTGGGAAGTAACCCCACTTGTTGCCTTTGGCGAACTTCGAAGAACCATCGGCGCGGAAGGTGGCTGTGAGCAGATAGCGGTCCATGAGTGAGTAGTTCAGACGGCCGAAGTAAGAGACCAGTGTGTAGTGAGTGGCCCACTCGTTGTCTGCACGCAATGAAGGTTTGTAGGCGGTCTTGGTATAAGAATCCCAGCCGTTGCCCTCGGAGTAGCCGGAACGGTGATAGTGACTTTCCTCGGCGCCGCCCATGATGTCGAAATTCTGTACGCCGAAGGTGTGGGCGTACTGAGCGTAGGCGTTGGCCACCCAGTTGTATTTCCAGTAGTTGGTCACACCGTTGTAGCCATAGTAGTTGTTTGAGAAGGAGTAGGGGCTGATGTCATCTGTCTGATTGGCAGATGTGTATTGTGCTCCGAAACTTCCATGCAGGCGCAGGTCCTCAAAGCCATGCACCTTGTAGTCGCCCTCAATATTTCCAGAATAGTCGTTGGTCTGTGCCAGCGTGTACTTATAGCTGAGCAGAGCCACAGGGTTCTGAGGAGCATTGGAGTTAGTCACTTTGAGCCATGTGGGGTCTCCGATAGTTGAGTCGGCAGGCCGAGCCGAAAGTGTCTGATAGTATCCGCCGGTGTAGCGGGCATCAGCACCGTCGATGCGCACGGGCTGCGTAGGATCCATGGCCAGAGCGCCGCCGATGGCACCGCCGGCGTCAGCGTAGCGGTCCTTCTCGTACATATACTTGGCCGTGATGTTGAAGTTCAGATGGTTGTCCAGGAAGGTGGGGGCAAGGTTCACCGATGCGTTGGTACGGCGCATCCAGCTGGTCTTCACGATACCGTTGTCGATGTCGTAGCCCAAACTGGCGCGATAGGGCATATTCTTCAAGCCGCCCGACATGCTGAGGCTCTGGTGGTTGGACACCGAGGTGCGGAAGATCTGATCCTGCCAGTCGGTGTCGGCATTGCCCAGGAGTGAGGCGTCGAGACCGTTGATGGAGCTCACCAGAGCCCTGTAGTCGGCAGCGTTGAGCACGTCGTATTTCTTCTGAATCGTCGACACCGTCACATCGGTATTATAGGAGAAGGCAGGCTTCTGGCCGGCGCGTCCCTTCTTCGTGGTGATGATGATGACGCCGTTGGAGGCACGCGAACCGTAGATGGCCGTGGCCGAGGCATCCTTCAGCACCGTGAAGCTCTCGATGTCGTTCGGGTTGATCATAGCCAGGATGTTACTCATACCCGTGGCCGTGTTGTTGTCGATGGGCAGACCGTCGATGACGTAGAGAGGGTCGTTGCTGGCCGTGAGAGAGGCACCGCCGCGGATGCGAATCTGAGCGCCGGCACCAGGAGTACCGCCGGCTGTCTGAACGTCGACACCAGCGATTTTTCCGACGAGCATGTCGGAGGCGTTGTTGGTGATACCCTTCGAGAGGTCATCGGGTCTCATGGCTGTCACCGACCCCGTGAGGTCGTTCTTCTTGGCGTGGCCGTAGCCGATAACCACCACCTGTTCGATCGTCTTGGTGTCGTCCTGCATGGTGATGGTCATGTTTGCACTGGCGTTGGCCGTTGCATTGGCATAGCCGATGTAAGACACTGTGATGGGCGTGCCAGCAGCCGTCGTCAAGGTGAAGTTGCCGTCGACGTCGGTCACGGCAGCGTTCTTGCCGCCTACATTGACGGTAGCACCAATGACGGGTTCGCCGGTAGCGTCCTTTACGTGGCCGTTGACAGTGATTTGCTGTGCAAAGGCACTTGCAGAGAGAATGAATCCACACAGCAGTGCGAACATCCTCCGAGGCAATTTAACTTTTACCTGCTTCATCATCTTAGTTTTTTAGTTATTTATAAAATGAATTCTCTTTTCTGCCTTTATCGGTGAAGGTGACTCCTCGCGGGAGTATCTGATTACAAGCATGTTTCGTTCTTTAGGTGCTGTGAACAGTGCTCTTAGGCCGTCTTCATTGATTCAAGCGCTGCAAAGTTACATTTACTCCCTGCTTAATGAAATAAATTATGAGTTAAAATCGTTATACTCAGTGGGAAAACGTTTGCACGCAACTTGTGCAAAAATCTCTTGCACCCGCTTCGTGTCCCCAAAACGTTTGCATAACTTTGCACACATTAAAGACCAGATCAAGTGAAAGAACCTGAACCAATCACAATGAAGGATATCGCAAGGGAGCTCGGTGTCTCCGTTGCCACTGTGTCGCGTGCCCTCAGCGACAGTCCTAAAATCAGTAAACAGCGGAGGCTTGCCATCCAAGCTTTCGCCCGCGAGCACAACTTTGTGCCTAATGTCATTGCCGAGACGTTGCGAGCCTCGCGCGTAAGGCCCTCGAAAATCATCGGGGTCATCGTGCCCCAGATTCCGCACTATTATTTCTCCACTATCCTCAGCGGTATCGAGGAGGAGGCCTACGTCAGGGGCTATTCCATCATGGTGGCCCAGAGCAACGAGCGCTACGACCGCGAGGAACAGATTTGTCAGCGTTTCTATGAGAATAAGGTATGCGGCATCATTGTCTCTCAGGCCAAGGATACTCAGAAATACGACCACTTCAAGAAGCTCATCGACAGTGGGGTGCCCCTGGTGTTCTACGACCGCATCTGTACCGGCGTCGACTGTAGCCGAGTGGTGGTCGATGACTATATGGGCGCCTTCACTGCCGTCACCCATCTCGTCAACACCGGCTGCAGACGCATAGCCTATTACAGTTCGCCCATGAACCTCGAGATATCGAAGAACCGCTACAACGGCTATCGTGATGCCCTGCTCAGGCGCGGCTTAGAACCCGACGAGCGCTTCGTCAAGATATGTGACAACAGAGCCGATGCCGAGGCCATCACCCCCGATCTGCTTTCGCAGGAAGAGGTGCCCGATGCTTTCTTTGCCGTCAACGACGATACGGCCATCGGCATTCTCTATACGGCCAAGCATATGGGCTACCGCATACCGGAGGACCTGAGCATCTGCGGTTTCACCAATGGCGTGAGGGCCACGGCCTGCGACCCCATGCTCACCACGGTGGAGCAGCGCGGCATGCTCGTGGGCGAGGAGGCTGCCAACATCCTCATCGGACAGGTGGAAGGCTCGCTGCCTAAGGATAAGGTGGAGAAGCGTGTGGTGCGCACCCGGCTGGTCATACGCGGCACTACCCGATAGCGGAATGCTTTAGCGAGATTCCTTCTCCCGGCATCTTTCCGCGGACCGCGTTGGAATAAGAAATCAACAAAAACGACAGAGTACAGATAAGAAATCAACTAAGAACTATAGCAATTATGAAACAGAAACCGGATTTGAGCTTTTGGCAACTGTGGAACCTCAGTTTTGGGTTCTTCGGTGTCCAGATTGCTTACGCGCTGCAGAGTGGAAACGTCTCGCGCATCTTCTCAACAATGGGGGCCGACCCCAAGAGCCTTGGATGGTTTTGGATTCTCCCTCCGCTCATGGGAATGATCGTACAACCTATTGTCGGCGTCGTGAGCGACCGCACATGGTGTCGCTTCGGCCGTCGCGTACCTTATCTTATAGCTGGTGCCTTGCTGGCTGTCGTCGTGATGGTTCTGCTTCCAAATGCTGGCTCGCTGAGTGATGTGTTCTGGGTGGCTATGGCTCTCGGTGCCATCATCCTGATGTTTCTCGACACGAGTCTGAATATGGCCATGCAGCCTTTCAAGATGATGGTGGGCGACATTGTGAACGAGAAGCAGAAAGGCACAGCCTATGCCATTCAGAGTCTTCTGTGCAACAGCGGGCAGGTGGTGGGCTTCGCTTTGCCCTTCCTGATGACTTACATCGGTTTCAGTGCCGATGCCACGCATGGAGTGCCCTTTTCGTTGAAGATGGCTTTCTATGTAGGAGCTGCCATCCTGATTGCGTGTGTCATCTACACCTGCGTTAAGGTGAAGGAGATGCCGCCCAAGGAATATGCCGAATACCATGGTATTACGCTGGAGCAGGAGAAGGAGAAGGTGAGCTTCGTGAAGCTGCTTCAGCGCGCTCCCTCAAACTATTGGCGGGTGGCCTTGGTGCAGTTCTTCTGTTGGGCTGCTTTCCAGTATATGTGGATTCATTCCACCGGTGCCATTGCCGACCTCTGCTGGAATACGGACGACACGCATTCTGTGGCCTATCAGCAGGCCGGTGATTGGACGGGCATCGTGTTTGCCGTTCAGGCTGTGGTGAGCGTGCTGTGGGCCATGGTGCTGCCTGCGCTCGAGAAGAAAGCCGGCCTCAAGGGAGCCTATGCCATCAGCCTGCTCATCGGTGCGGTGGGCTTTGCGATGGTCCCTTTTGTTCACGATCCTTATCTGCTCTTCGTGCCCTATGCACTGACCGGATGCACGTGGGCAGCTATGCTGGCGCTTCCTTTCACCATCGTCACCAATGCCCTCGAGGGAATGCCGCATATGGGCACTTACCTGGGGTTGTTCAACTGTGCCATCTGTCTGCCGCAGATTATCGCAGGACTGCTCAATGTAGTCGTGGTGTGGCTCGTGGGCTCGCAGACCAATATGCTCTTCGTGAGCAGTCTGTGTCTCTTGGGCGGGGCACTCTCGGTGAAGATTATTATCGACCGTAAACGTGCGATTCAAGCATAATATGACTTAAAACATACAATAGATATGACAATTCATCTCAACATCGACTACCGCACTCTCCCCGGGGAGATGCTGGTAGTGAATATTCCGACTCTCAGCCTCGACGGAAAAGGGGGTTGTGAAAAGAGGACAATGACGACCACCGACGGTAACCGGTGGACAGCATCCATAGAGCTTAAGGTGATTAGCGACATTCCCTCACTGCCCTATTTCTATTCAGTGGAACGGAGCGGACATGTGGAACGCCATGAGTGGCTCAACGCTGCTCATGTTCTGGAGGCCTCGTTTCAAAAGGCCAAGCATGTGGAGGTTTACGACCATTGGATTGACATCCCTGAGGATGCTTATCTCTACAGCAGCGCTTTCACTCGGTGTGTGCAGCAAAGGGAGCAGCAGCCCGTTAAAGCCACCTCATTTGCCAAGACCATTCGCCTGAAGGTGCGGGCGCCGCAGTTGCGTTCGGCCGAGCGCCTCGCCGTGGTGGGCGATGCTCCCGTCGTGGGGCAGTGGGATGTGCTGAAAGCTGTTGACATGACCGAGCACATGTGCAATGAGTGGGTGGTGGATATTGATGCTGCTCAGCTCTCCGGTAAGACGCTCTCATTCAAGTTCGCTGCCCTTGATGCGGTGAGGGACGTCACTCCGCTGTGGGAAAACGGCGACAACCGTACGATTCAAGTGCCGGAGCTTCATGACGGCGATGTGGTGGTGTATGAGCTCTCGCAAGCTTACTTCTCCATCTATCCTGCAAAATTCGCCGGCACCTTGGTTCCGGTATTCTCCTTGCGCACCAAGGAGTCGTTCGGAGTGGGCGACTTCGGCGATCTGAAACAGATGATTGACTATGTGGCGTCCACAGGTCAGCGCGTGCTGCAGGTGCTCCCCATCAACGACACCACCACAACCCACACCTGGGTGGACTCCTATCCCTACTCGTGCATCAGTGTGTTTGCCCTTCACCCGCAATATTGTGACCTCAGGCAGTTGCCACCGCTTAAGGACAAGAAGCTTGAACTGAAGTTCCGGGAATTGGGACGTAAACTCAATGCACTGCCACAGATTGACTATGAGGCGGTGAATGATGCTAAGACGGAATATCTCAAGGCGATCTTCGCACAGGAAGGCCGGCGGATGATGGAAGAACGCGAGTTCAAGGAATTCCTGAAGTCGGCCAGTGATTGGCTCGTTCCCTATGCTCAGTTCTGCTACTTGCGTGATAAGTATGGTACCGCTGATTATCAGTCCTGGCCCGACCACAAGCAGTGGAACGAAGCCGACCGAAAGACGCTGACGGCCACGAACCATAAGGATTTCAAGGCCGTGGCCTTCTACTATTTCGTGCAGTATGTGCTGAACACTCAGATGAAGACTGTCCATGAATATGCCCGTGCTAAGCATGTCATCCTTAAGGGTGACATCCCTATCGGAGTGAGCCGCTACGGCTGCGATGTGTGGTCGAAGCCCGACTACTTCCATCTCAATGGACAGGCTGGTGCACCGCCCGATGCCTTCTCCGTGAACGGTCAGAATTGGGGATTCCCAACCTACAACTGGGAGGCTATGCTTGCCGATGGCTGCGCGTGGTGGGCTCAGCGGCTGCAGTGCATGTCGCAGTATTTTGATGCTTACCGCATTGACCATGTGCTGGGCTTCTTCCGCATCTGGGAGATTCCCGTAAGTTGTGTCAATGGCTTGCTGGGCCAGTTCTCGCCTGCACTTCCGCTGTCACGTGAGGATATTGAGTCCTATGGCTTGCATTTCCAGGAAGAGCTCTTCACCCGCCCCTTTATCGCCGACTGGGTTATCGACCGTGTATTCCACGAATATGCGGACGAGGTGAAAGCCACATATCTTGTGCACGAGCATGATGATATTTGGCAGCTGAAACCCGAATACGACACGGAGCGAAAGGTGGAGAAGGTGTTCGAGGGTAAGACTTCGGTGAAGGACATCACGCTGCGTGATGGTCTCTATGCGCTGATTGATGACGTGCTCTTTGTGCGCGATAAGCAGGATGCCAACAAGTTCCATCCCAGAATAACAGCGCAGCTCGACTTCATGTATGAGGCGCTCTATGACTCTGATAAAGCTGCCTTCAACCGTCTCTATGATGATTATTACTATCGGCGTAATAATGACTTCTGGTACGGACAGGCCATGCGCAAGCTGCCGCGGCTCGTACAGTCCACCAACATGCTGGTGTGTGCCGAGGATTTGGGTATGGTGCCCGATTGCGTGCCCAGTGTGATGGGCAACCTCCGTATCCTCAGTCTGGAGATACAGTCGATGCCGAAGGATTCCAAGGTCAGGTTCGGCCACTTGTCGCGCAATCCCTATCGCAGTGTGGCGACCATCAGCACACACGATATGCCCACGCTTCGTCAGTGGTGGGATGAGGATTGGAACCGCACTCAGGAATATTATAACACGATGCTCTATCGTAGTGGCGCCGCTCCGCATCCTCTTCCCGGATGGCTGGCCAGTGATATCGTGTCGCGCCACCTTACGTCGCCTTCCATGCTCTGTATTCTGAGCATTCAGGACTGGCTGGCTATGGATGAGCGTCTTCGTCTCAAGGATGAGAACGCCGAGCGTATTAATGTGCCTGCCGAGGCTCATCATTACTGGCGCTACCGTATGCATGTGAATATTGAGGACCTGATGCACAACCGGAGCTTCTGCGAGAGTGTGCGGGAGCTGGTCGTAGAGTCAGGAAGATAAAGTCAAGTTTAATTCTATCGGTTATGAAGAAGATAGCAGTTCTTTCGCTCCTCCTCAGTCTGCCCCTGTGGACTTGGGCACAGCAAGTGAAGTCTCCCAACGGCAATGTGGTAGTGAATTTCTCACTACAGGACGGAGTGCCCACCTATGAGATGTCTTATAAGAATAAGGTGGTTGTCAAGCCCTCCCATCTTGGCCTTGAATTGGCCAAGGACAAGCATGCTTCAAAGGGAATGGACGAGACAAGCCTGATGAGCGGTTTCCGTGAGGCGGGGTCCCATCTGTCAACGTTCGACGAGACCTGGAAGCCGGTGTGGGGACAATATGCCTCCATCCGCAACCACTACAATGAGTTGGAGGTCCGTCTTAACCAGACGTCTACCGACCGCAATATCATCATTCGTTTCCGTGTCTATGATGAAGGTATGGGACTGCGGTATGAGTTTCCTCAGCAGAAGAATCTCAACTACTTTGTCATCAAGGAGGAGCACACCCAGTTCGCTATGACGGGCGACCATACTGCATGGTGGCTGCCCGGTGACTACGACACGCAGGAGCAGGAGACGCAGGAAAGCAAGCTCTCGGAGATTCGCTCCCGATTTCACGATGCGGTCAACTGGAGTAATTCCTCGGTTGCCGTATTCTCGCCCACGGGGGTGCAGACTTCGCTACAGATGAAGACGGCTGACGGACTCTACATCAATATCCATGAGGCTGCCTGCATCGACTATGCTACGATGCATCTTAATCTCGACGATAAGAACATGGTCTTTGAGAGTTGGCTCACCCCTGATGCTACGGGGCTGAAGGGATTCATGCAGACGCCCTGTCAGACGCCATGGCGCACGGTCATGGTGAGCGATGATGCACGGACGATGCTGGCCAGCAGTATGATTTACAATCTTAATGAGCCCTGTAAAATTGAGGATACCTCTTGGATTCATCCTACAAAGTACTGCGGCGTGTGGTGGGAGATGATTGTTGGCCGGAATAGCTGGAACTACACCGATGAATATCCGTCGGTGAAGCTCGATCAGATGGATTGGCAGAAGGTGAAGCCCAACGGACGCCATGGTGCCAACAATGCTGAGGTGCGCAAGTATATCGACTTCGCTGCTGCCAACGGACTCTCTGAGGTGCTTGTAGAGGGGTGGAACGTCGGCTGGGAGGACTGGTTCGGACATCAGAAGGACTATGTCTTCGACTTCACTACTCCTTATCCTGATTTCGACCTCAAGGCACTCAACGACTATGCTCATTCCAAGGGCGTGAAGCTGATGATGCACCATGAGACGAGTAGCAGTGTGGGCAACTATGAGCGTCACCTGGAGAAGGCCTACACGCTGATGAACCAATATGGTTACGATGCGGTGAAGAGCGGCTATGTGGGCGACATCATTCCGCGTGGCGACCACCATTTCTCGCAGGAGATGAACAATCACTATCTTTATTGTGTGAAGGAGGCCGCCAAGCATCACCTCATGGTCAATGCGCATGAGGCTGTCCGCCCCACGGGTATTGCTCGTACTTGGCCTAACCTTGTGGGGAATGAAAGCGCGCGTGGCACCGAATATGAGGCTTTCGGCGGCAATGCGCCCTACCATACGGTTATCCTGCCTTTCACCCGTCTGCAGGGTGGTCCTATGGACTACACTCCGGGCATCCTTGAGACTCAACTCAAGACATGGAGCAGCAACCAAAGCTATGTGCGCACCACGCTTGTGGGACAGCTTGCTCTTTATCTCGTGATGTGGGGGCCTCTGCAGATGGCTGCCGACCTGCCCGAGAACTATGCAAAGTACAATGATGCTTTCCAGTTCATCCGTGATGTGGCTGCCGACTGGTCGGATTCTCGTTATCTGGAGGCTGAGCCTGCCCGCTACATCACTGTGGCTCGTAAGGCCAAGGGTACTGACGACTGGTTCGTAGGTGGCAAGTGTAACGAGGATGGACATAAGAGCATTGTAAAGCTCGATTTCCTCGACAAAGGTCGCAAGTATACTGCTACAATCTATGCTGACGCTAAGGATGCCAGCTATGACAAGAATCCTAAGGCCTATACCATTACCAAGCGCACAGTCAAGAAGGGAGATGTCCTGAAGCTGACCGAGGCACGCGGGGGAGGCTTTGCCATCAGTGTGAAGGCTCTGTGAAGTTGAACTTTACTCCATTTCCTATTTCCGTGATATGAAGATTCGACCGATTTCACTCACTTTGTTTGCAATGTTGGCAACAACCATGTCTGCTTGGGCGCAGGATGTCTTTCGCGAGATGTCCTACAGTCCCAAGCAGACTGTTTTTTATCTCAACAGCCCCAAGCGCCCCACACTCTCGTTGTGGAGTGATGGTCTTGGAGGTCAGCCTCTGCGCACCGTGAAGATGCGTGCCGCAGGTAAGAACCGCTGGACTGCTACCGTCGTGGGCGACCTCAAGGGACAGTTCTACACCTTTAACATCGGACGCGGCGACACTCCGGGTGTCTTCGCCAAGGCTGTTGGGGTCAACGGACAGCGTGGCGCTATCATCGACCTGAGTCAGACGGACCCCGAGGGCTGGGCTGATGACCATAGGCTTACTACCCATTCACCCGCCGACCTCGTCATCTACGAGATGCATCATCGCGACTTCTCCGTCGCCAGCCACGCTGCTCATCCGGGGAAGTTCCTGGCACTGGCTGAACCTTGGGCGGTAGACTATCTCAAGAGTCTAGGTGTCAACGCAGTGCACATCCTGCCGTCGTTTGACTTCGCCTCGATCGATGAGACTAAGCTCAACAAGCCACAGTACAACTGGGGTTACGACCCGTTGAACTACAATGTGCCGGAGGGTAGCTACTCCACCGACCCTTATACGCCCGCCACACGCATCCGTGAGTTCAAGGAGATGGTACAGGCGCTGCACAAGGCTGGCATCCGTATCATCCTCGACGTGGTCTATAACCATACCTTCGACCTCGACAACAGCAACTTCCAGCGCACCTATCCCGACTACTACTATCGCTTCACCAAGGACGGCAAGCCCAGCAATGGCTCGGGATGCGGCAACGAGACAGCCTCGGAGAAGCCGCTCATGCGCGAGTTCATGCTCGAGAGTGTGAAGTATTGGGCCGAGGAGTATCATATCGACGGCTTCCGTTTCGACCTCATGGGGGTGCACGACATCGCGACGATGAATGCTATCCGCAAGGAGCTCACCGCCCTCGACCCGAATATCTTCATCTATGGTGAGGGTTGGAGCGCCGGCAGCTGTGCCCTGCCCAACGAGCAGCTGGCTGTGAAAGCCAACATCAAGCAGATGCCGGGTGTCGCCGCCTTCTGCGACGACCTACGCGACGCCGTACGTGGTCCGTTCAGCGATGACCATAAGCCTGCGTTCTTAGCCGGACTGCCGGGCAGCGAGGAGAGCATCAAGGCGGGTGTCGCCGGCATGATCGCTCACCCGCAAGTCGACTACTCCAAGGTGAACTACAGCAAGGAGCCGTGGGCTACCGAGCCTACGCAGATGATTGCCTATGTCAGCTGTCACGACGACATGTGTCTCGTCGACCGGCTGAAGGCGTCCATCCCGAACATCACGTCATCAGAGTTGCAAGCACTCGACAAGCTCGCCCAGACCATCGTGCTCACCTCGCAGGGTGTGCCCTTCATGCTCAGTGGCGAGGAGCTGCTGCGCGACAAGAAGGGTGTGCACAACAGCTTCAACTCACCCGACAGCATCAACGCCCTCGACTGGAGTAACCTGCAGCGCTATCCCGGTGTCACCGACTACTACCGTCATCTCATCGCCCTGCGCCGTCATCATCCGGCATTCCGTCTCGGCACAGCCGCCGCTGTACGTGAGCATCTGGAGTTCCTTCCGTCGCAGCCTGCTCTCGTAGCCTTCCATCTGAAGAATCTTGCGGACATCGACAGCTGGGGCAACATCTATGTCATCTTCAACGGCAACCGCGAGTCTCGCTCCGTCTCCCTGCCCGAGGGAACTTATACCGTGGTATGCGAGAACGGACAGATCGACGAGTCCGGCCTCCGCAATATCAATGGTGGGGGCAGTGTGAAGGTCGGCGCTCAGAGTGCTATGATCGTAGTGATAAAATGAAATAATAGATAAATGAAGAAAACAATCATGACTTTAGGACTGGGACTGATAATGGCTACAGCCAATGCTGGCCATATCAGCCGCATCGACCCCACAGACTGGTATGTGGGGATGAAAGACCCGAGCCTGCAGCTCATGGTCTATGGCAAGGATGTGAAGAACGTCAAGCAGGTCACCACCGATTATCCTGGCGTGAGGGTGGACTCGCTCGTCCGTCTCGACTCACCCAACTATCTGCTTGTCTACCTGAACCTGCAAGGGGCCAAGGCCGGACAGATGACACTGAGCTTCGACGGCAAGAAGGTACGCTACACGCTCAAGGACCGCGCCATGCGCGGCGAGGACCACAAAGGCTTTTCCAACGCCGACGTGCTCTACCTGCTCATGCCCGACCGCTTTGCTAATGGCAATCCGAAGAACGATGTGGTCAAGGGCATGCGCGACCAGATGTGCGACCGCTCTAAGCCCAGCCTGCGCCACGGCGGCGACCTTGCCGGCATTGAGCAACATCTCGACTACTTCACCGATCTCGGCGTCACCGCTCTGTGGTTCACACCTATCTTGGAGAACAACTGGCCCAACGAACACGCTGTGAACAGCTCCTATCATGGCTACGCGACCACCGATTACTATAAGGTGGACCCGCGCTTCGGTGCGAACGAAGAGTATAAACAGCTCATCGCCGAGTGCCACAAGCGTGGACTGAAGGTGGTGATGGACATGATCTTCAACCATTGCAGTGACTATCATCCCTGGCATCTCGACCCGCCCTCAAAGGACTGGTTCAACAATCCCAACTATGGGTTGCAGACGAGCTATAAGCTCACGCCGGTACTCGACCCCTACGCCTCCGATGTGGACAAGCGCGAGACCACCGACGGATGGTTCGTCAAGTCGATGCCCGATCTCAACCAGCGCAATCCCCACCTCATGCGCTATCTCATTCAGAACAGTGAGTGGTGGATAGAAACTGCCGACATCGACGGCATACGCATGGACACCTATCCTTATGCCGACCGCAAGGCAATGGCCGAGTGGATGAGGGTGCTCGACACGGAATATCCCAACTTCAATACGGTGGGCGAGACGTGGGTCACTGAGCCTGCTTATACCGCAGCCTGGCAGAAAGACTCTAAGCTCAGCAAGGTGAACAGCTATCTGAAGACCGTCATGGACTTCAGCTTCTACGACAAACTCAGTCAAGCCAAGCATGAAGAGACCGACGACTGGTGGAAAGGCTTCAACCGCATCTACAACTCGCTCTGCTACGACTATCTCTACACCGACCCGTCGCATGTTCTGGCCTTTATCGAGAATCACGACACCGACCGTTTCCTCGGCAACACCAAGGACTCCACCATGCTCAAGCAGGCACTGGCCCTGTTGCTCACCATCAACCGCATCCCACAACTCTACTATGGCACGGAGGTGCTGATGAACGGCACCAAGGAGGTCACCGACGGCAATGTGCGCAAGGATTTTCCAGGCGGCTTCCCTGGTGACACGCACAACTGCTTCACCGTCGAGGGTCGCACCAAGGCCGAAAACGGTATGTTCGACTGGCTGAGTAAGGTGCTGCACTGGCGTCAGGGCAACGAGGTCATAAGCCGTGGCTCGCTGAAGCAGTTCATTCCGTGGAAGGGTGTCTATGTCATTGCCCGTCAGTACCAGGGCCGGTCGATACTCACCATCCTCAATGGCAAGCGCTCTGCTAACGAATTGCAAGTGAGTCGCTATGCTGAGGTCATTGGTGGTCACACTGAGGCTCGCAATGTCATTACAAACGCTACTGTGAGTCTGGCATCCAACATCAAGTTACAGCCCAGGGAGGCGCTCATATTAGAGTTCTGAACCAACGGTTCTTGTCTCTGACTTGGCATCATCAAAGAATATAAGAGCGATTCTTAGATGGTGCCAAGTCTTCTTTCTCCTCATCCGCACAGAATGTCTTCCATTGGTCCTGGATGAGCCGTTCCTAACGACTTTCTTGAACTGGCTGTCAATAGCTGTTCGCTCGTCACTTGGTTCACAGGGAGAGTCGGCATCGCTGCCCAGATAGAGCGCTTATTATTACCACGATGGTATCATCAGGGTTTTCTGAAGCGTTTGAGGACAGAATATGGAGGTACAGAATATTTTATGCGCTCTGCGCAATTTTACGCGACAGCGATTATCTTCACTTCTATTGCAAGTGCGGTTACTCTCTGATAATATGGTCTCCCAGTAATGAAGACAGGAATGCGCTTAT